>WNFJ01211432.1_pt1 | contig 40129 bp, 41 predicted proteins | sample 5400461 | NCBI WGS metagenome assembly WNFJ01 (sample SAMN13153349, study PRJNA577476) | soil metagenome | isolation source: 115 cm saprolite on Douglas fir-dominated hillslope | place: USA:California | collected 2013-09-17
CTTGGTGTTGTCCGCAAAGGTCTGCCAGCCTCCGGTGACGGCAAGAGTCATCGTCCCGGTCACGTTGGTGCCGTCGACGTTCATTTGCATCGTGCATGGGCCACTGTTGCAAGCAGCGCGCACGTTGAGGTTGTAAGTGCCCGAGGATGCCACGTTGACCGTGTACTTCATCCACTCGCCATTGTTCGTCCAACCGACGTCGTAACCGCCGCCCGTGTCGCTGGTGGTCTCGATGTCCACGCCGTCGCTCAACCGGTACTGGCCGCCGAGGTTCGCCGGCTCGTTGTCGTGATACGCAAGGCCCTCGCCGCCAAGGTCGTAGTTCTCGGCTTCGACGGTTCCTGGGATCGCCCACGCCGTTCCGCCGTATGGCGCCTCGGTTTGCGTGCCGAGGATCGAAAGGGGGAAGGCGTTCGCAATCGCCTGATAGCCCGCCGCGTTCGGGTGCAGGTGGTCGCCCGAATCGTACGAGCCGAGGAACCAGGTGGGATTGTTCGGATCATGGGTCGCGGTGTCCTGGTCGAGGATCGCGTCGCAGCCGCTGCCGCTGCCGCGCACGAACGAGTTGAAATACCCGCGCGCCGTCTCCCCGGCGCTCGTCCATCCCCCCGCGCCCTGAAACGGCGTCAGGGTCGAGCAGATCATCTTGAACCCGGCGCTGTGCGTGTTGGAGATGATCGTCTGCATGCCGCTGACCAGCTGCGCGCCCGTGATGCTGCTGTTGTTGCCGACGTCGTTGATCGGGTCGTCGGAGAACACGACCCACTTGACGCCGCTCTGCTGGACGACGTCGCGGTTGAAGCGGACGAGCGCGTCGTCGCTCGGCCCAAAACTGTTCCAATTCAAAAGCTGGTTGCCGCTGATCCCGGCATTGAGCACGCCCACGGTCAGGCCGCCGTTATGGATGCGCACGGCCAGATCATCCGGCCAGCGCTGGTTGGCGTTGCCCGGGCTCTGGTAGCCGTTGGTGATCGAGGCGCCAAGGGTCACGACCGCGCCGGTTGCCGCGCTGTTCTGAACGTCCATTCCCATCAAGAAGAAGTACTGCCCGAGGCCGCTGTTGCCGGAGGGCAAGGTCGCGCTCGCCGACTGGTCGCTGCCGACGTACTTGTAGTTGCTCTGCGAAGAGAGCCAGTTGTAGGTCGAGGTCGAGACGGCGTTGGGGAGGTAGAAGCTGACGGTGAGATCCTGGAGCGCCGACGCCGCGTAGCTGACTGCGTCGCTCGCCGCGACCTGCCCGGCCGCGATCGTAACCGACGTCTGCCCGCCGAAGGTGACCTGCTTGTCGGTGCCCGTGTTGACCGTCGCCCCGGAGGAGTCGGTCGGCTGCGCGACATGGACGTCCGAGATGGTGAGCGGCGTGGTGCCGAACAGGTTGGAGAGCTGAAGCCGGAGCGAGTTGCCGGCGATGCTTGTGTGCACCGTCTGCCTCAGTGTCGTCGCCGCCGCGAACGACCCGCCGGACTGCGGAGAAGTACCCCACGTGGCCGTCCATCCGGCCGTTGCGATGGCGCTTCCCTGGCTGCCGACGTTCTCGGTGCCGCCTTGCGGCAGCTTGCCCATATCGGCCGTGCATCCGGCGATTGCCGCGGTTCCGCCGAGAATGGCACTGGCCATTCCCGTGCGCGAACCAATCCACCGAGTGATGCGAAACGTCTTCATTTGGGTCCCTCCCTGGTGTGGGGGTATTGGCTCCCCAAGGAGCCGGTTACGTTTGTATTGAACTGCCGTGTCGGCCCTTCGTGATCGCATGCTTTCTCCGCGGTCCACGCGAGAGCAAGCACCGATCGAGTCCGAACGGGCCAAACTATCAAACTAGTAAACGGTGGGTCGAGGACAGTCTTGAGCGGATTCTTCTCCCTTACGACGAACTTGTGGCCAAACCGCCATGCAGCCGAGCGACCTCACAATGGAAACGGTGTGTTGAAGCAACCCGCTACATTGATGGCTGCAGGGGCGCTAGGATGGAGGGCATATCCCCGTGCTGCGGCGGGGCGTGGTCGAAGCTCAATTGCTTCGGGGGGAGCGCATGAGCAAGGGAGCGAAGCTATGGGAACCGACTCCGGCCGCAAAGGAACGCTGTGAACTCAGCCGCTACGCGCGCTGGCTGAAGGAGACGCGCGGGTGCCACTTCGAGGACTATGGCGCTCTTTGGGACTGGTCGGTGACTGCACCCGGCGACTTCTGGCAGTCGATCTGGGACTACGCCTGCATTAGGGCGCACGACCCGCCCACCACCGCGCTGGCTCAGCGCAAGATGCCCGGCGCGAAGTTCTTTCCCGGCGCTACCTTGAACTACGCGGAGCACGCCTTGGCGCGCCGCGACGCCAAGGAGGCCATCGTCTACCGGCGCGAAGACGGTCTCTCGCGCGCCATGACGTACGAGCAACTATTCGACCAGGTGATCCGCGTGCGCGCCGGAGTTTGGAGTGGCCAGCGTTCTCGACCGATTCCGACAGATAGAGCCCAAGGTGCTCTTCGGGTGCGACGGCTACCTCTACGGCGGCAAGCGCCACGACCGGAGAGACGCGTTGGCCGAGATCGCCGCGGGGCTGCCTACGGTAAAGGCCACCGTGTGCCTCCCGAGCGACAATGCCGCCTCGCTGAGCTCCGGCATCGTTCCATGGGAGCGCTTCCTTGGGCCATCGGAACGGGACGCAGGCGCCGCCGGCGAGCCGCGAGCCGATCTCACGATGGATTTCGTCCCCGTTGCCTTCGATCATCCCCTTTGGATCCTTTACTCCTCGGGTACCACCGGGCTTCCCAAGCCAATCGTGCAAGGTCACGGCGGCATCCTTCTGGAGCATTGGAAGGCGCTCGCTCTTCACTGCGACGTGGGCGAAAAGGACCGCTTTTTCTGGTTTACGACCACCGGATGGATGATGTGGAACTTCCTCGTCAGCGGTCTGCTGCGCGGGGCGACGATCCTCCTTTACGATGGCAGCCCGGCCCATCCCGATCTCGGCGCGCTCTGGCGCTTCGCCGAAGAGTCGAAGATGACCGTCTTCGGCACCTCCGCCGCTTACCTTCTCGCGTGCCGCAAAGCGGGGCTTGTTCCCTCCCGTTTCGACCTCTCGGCGTTGCGGCACGTCGGATCCACCGGCGCCCCGCTTCCCGCCGAAGGCTTCGAGTGGGTCTATGCGAACGTCAAGGCCGACCTCCAACTCGGCTCGATGAGCGGGGGCACCGACGTATGCACGGCCTTCGTTCTGGCCAACCCTTGGCTCCCCGTCTACTCCGGCGAGATTCAGTGCCGAGGCCTCGGGTGCAAGGTGGAAGCCTTTGACGGGGGCGGTAAGAGCGTCATGGGCGAGGTCGGCGAGCTGGTCCTTACCGAGCCAATGCCTTCGATGCCTCTCTTCTTCTGGGGAGACACCAGCGGTGGGCGCATGCGCGAAGCCTATTTCGAGGCGTGGCCGGGCGTTTGGCGCCATGGAGACTGGATCCGGATCACGCGCGGAGGTGGCTGCGTCATCTACGGGCGCAGCGACTCCACGCTCAATCGGGGCGGCGTGCGCATGGGCACGAGCGAGCTTTACCGGGTGGTGGAGGCTCTCCCCGAAGTGGCCGACTCGCTAGTCGTCGACACGGGCGCACTAGGGCACGAGGACAAGCTCTGGCTCTTCGTCGTGGCCGCCGCCGGCCCGGCCCCGGGAGAGACCCTGGAGCGGAAGCTGAGGGCGACCCTTCGCGAAGAGGTCTCCCCGCGGCACGTGCCAGACAGGATCGTTTTTGTGCCCGAGATCCCTCGCACCATCAACGGCAAGAAGATGGAGGTGCCCGTGAAAAAACTCCTCATGGGCACGCCGCTGGACCAAGCATTGAGCCTCGACACCATGGCCAACCCGAAGTCCATCGAGCCGTTCTTGGCGCTCGCCAATGTCCGCGACTTGTAAACGAACATGCGGCTGCTTGACGGTCGCCGTGGTCACCGAGGACGGGAGGGTGGCCTGCCGCTTCGGGTCTCCACCGATTTTTGCTTGTGCTCGCGCCAGCACGCTGGGCATCGCCAGATGAAGGAAGGGCCACGACTCGGATCGAGCACCCTGCGCTCCAATCGCCAGCCCGTCGAGCTGATGAGCGTGTAGTTTGTGTTCGTGTCGGGTGACCGAGCGCCGCAGCCGGCGCATATGGGGCGCTCGCCCTCAGTGACTGATTTCGCAGCTGCGGTGGTATTCACGGGAGTCCCCACAGCGATTAACGGCATTTCCACAATGGCACTTTAGGCGCTGGGCAAGCTAGCCACTTCCCACCGGGCCCTACGGTGCAACTTCGAGGATTACGATGCTCTTTGGCGCTGGTCGGTGACTGCGCCCGGCGCCTTCTCCTACGCGCAGCTATTCGACCAAGGAGTGAGCGTGCGTCACCATCCGAGCCAGGAGTTTTCGAGAAAGATCCTGCGGTCGGGTGGTTCATACACGAGAGAGCCGGTGCTCGAGAGCTTGTAAATCGATTCGGTCGATTGCGGCCGGTGGTCCGTGGGCGTGAAGGTCAGCTTGTCTGTGAGTCCTCCGGTGTCCACGTTTTGGAACGTCTCGAGCGCGGCCTTCAACGTGTCGCCGGTGATCTTTCGACCCTTTGCGAGCACGCGCTCCGCAGCAACCCTGAAAATGAGAGCGGACACGTAACCCTGCACGTAACGCACGTTGCGATACGAGACGGGGGCGCCCGCATCGCGGCTCGCGTCTGCGCCCGCGCCTGCAGCGTTCTGCTGATCAATCGCACGCCATTTGTCGTGTTGCCGCATGACCTTCGCCATCTCCGCCTCGCGCGTATCGCCGTAAGGCAACGACGGCATGATCCCGTGCACTGTCCCCACGCAGGCGTCTCGGCAACCGTAGAGCCCATACAGATTCTCGTCGAAGCCATAGTTGTTGAGGATGACCTGTACCTTCAGGCCGAGCTTTTTGTTCATCTTGTCGATCGCCAAGGCAAGCTGGGCCATGGTCTTGGTCGTGTTTCCGCCCCACACCCAGTCCACCATGGCATAGGAGCCGGGCGGCATGGCGGCGGCAGCGTGAGCCTGCTCCGCCTGAAAGTAAGTGAGAACCTTGCTGTCGTAGGTGGCTTGATTTTCCGTATTCTCGACAATTTGATCGCGGCCGATGTCGAGCCCGAGCTTCTTTGCGTACGTCCTGCCCGCGGGGATGGGACCGGTCCCATAGGCGACGCTGTTGTGGAAAAAGCCAACACGCTTGCCGCCGAGCGACTTGATGTGGAACATCGCAATGCGAATTCCGGTGGAATAGTCGGTCCCCGGGAAGAAATTGAACGGATAGCCAGGGCTCTTGAATTGCGACGAGAACGTGAGCTCGCTGAAATCGCTCTCCACCTCGGGGACCTGCTCCTGAATATCGATCGGAATGGGCGACGCGATCGCGCCGTTGTACGCGACGTTGATGGCGACTTTGTGGTCCTGGGCTTCTTGCGGGCCGAGGGCGAGCGCGATGTTCGACCCCAAGTCGAACAGGGCCACGACGTCGGCCCAGTCCGGGCGTGCCTTCCATCCATTGTAAAACCCTTGCGCCAGGGTCGTATCGTATTTCATGTCGTGTGTTTCCCACTCGATCATGCAGCCGCCTTTTCCGTTGACGGCCCCGATGCCTCCGTTCGCGTTAATCTCGCGGAACGAGTCAATTTGACCCCAGTAGATGGGGACGCCGACATCGCCCAGCGGCCCCGTCAAGTCGGGCAGCATTCGGACTTTGATGGAGGAGCAGGGGGAAGTGCGGGCACCCAATATCCCCGCCGCGGTCGCCGTTGCGATTGCGATTGCGGATCCCGCGACAACGAACCAGCGCCGCTTCACGCGCACTTGGCCCATCGCATTTCCGGCCAACGGAGCGCTCGTCCCTAGGGTAGAAGATTCCTCCGGGCGCGTGCTGATGCGCACGAGGTTGGGCGGGATCAAGTGCTGGCCAGTGTCGCTGTCCGTGGTTTCGAGCAACTGCGCTTCGATGATTTTGCGCGTCTGCTTGCGTTCATCCCCGAACAGATCGCGCACGACCTTGGCGATGTTGCGACTGGACGCTCCGGTGCCGAGCTCATCGATGATTGTTTCTAGAGCCGCACCGAATTCGAGCGCCGTTGGATAGCGGTCGTTCGGGTCGCGCGCGAGCGCCTTCATGACAACCGCTTCGAGCGCCGGCGATACGTTGGGATTGACGTCGGACGGCTTGGGAACGCCCTCGTTCGCCACTTTGTGCATGACGTGCAGGTCGCTCTGGCCTTTCCACATGCGTTGGCCGGTCGCGGCTTCCCAGGCCATGACGCCTACGGAATAAAGGTCCGCGCGCCGATCGACCTTGGTGCCGAGCATTTGCTCCGGAGCCATGTACTGGACCTTGCCCTTGAGAACGCCGGTCGAGGTCTGCGCCTGCGAGTTAACGACCTTGGCGATGCCAAAGTCCAAGACTTTGACCTGTCCGTCGAAGGTCACAAAGATATTTTGCGGAGACACGTCTCGGTGCACGAGGCCCAGCGGCTGGCCGGAGAAGTCCGCAAGCTCGTGGGCATGGTCCAGGCCCTCGAGCGCGTCGACGATAACGCGCAAATGCAGGGCCAGCGGAAGCTGACCGGTCCCTGCCTGGTGGAGCAGATTCGCGAGGGTTTGGCCCTCGAGATACTCCATGACGATGACCGGCCGCCCGGCGTACTCGCCAACCTCGTTGGTCTGGACCACGTGGGGGTGATTGAGGCGCGCAGCAAGGCGTGCCTCCTCGAGAAACATCGCGAGTAGCTCTTTGTTGCTGGCGAGATCGGACCGGAGGCACTTGAGCACCACCAGCTTGTTGAACCCGCTGGGCCCGCGAGCGACGGCCAGATAGACGTTCGCCATGCCGCCGTGCCCGAGCTCTGCGAGAAGTTTGTATTTGCCCGCATCCTTTGGAGCAGAACGCGAAGGAGACGGATCTGCTTGCGGCGACGTTTCCGACGTGCCCTCCCGACGCGGGGCATGGCTCCCCTCCTCGTCGGGCATTTCCGGTTTCTTGTCAGTCGGAGGCATCTGTCCATCCTATGCGCCGCGGCGCCTGCTCTGCTTACAAAAAACGAGCAGGAACTGCCGCCGGCTCATGTGGCGGGAGTGCCACGGTCAACAGATACCAGGAGAACGAGGCGGCGGGCTACCGCTGCCGCGCCATGTAACGATACACTTGTATCGGCACCGGGGTCCAAGGCAGCCGCCGTTGGAATGCTCGCGACCGCACCTGATGTCGCAGCATCTGTGATGCACGTCCCATGAGAGCGTTCGTACTGACACGTTACGGCGGCCCCGAAGCGACCGAGCTTCGCGACATGCCTAAGCCAGTGCCGCGTGACGGAGAGATTCTCGTCCGAGTGCACGCCGCGGGTCTGAATCCCGTTGACTTCAAGGTACGCCGAGGAAAGCTCCGTGTCATTCGGCGTTACGCGCTCCCCGTCGTGATGGGGAACGAGCTCTCGGGCGTCGTCGAGTCGGTCGGTGGCGGCGTGTCGCGCTTCGCGATCGGCGACCGCGTCTTTGCCCGTGTCGCGAAAGAGTCGCTCGGCGCGTTCGCGGAGTGGGCGTGCGTTCGCGAGGAGCACGCCGCCAAATTGCCGGCGTCGCTCGATTTCGATGCGGCCGCCGCGGTGCCGCTCGCGGGGCTCACAGCGCTCCAGGCGCTGCGCGACGAGCTTCACGTCGCGCCGAAGGCGCGCATCTTCGTTCCGGGCGGCGCGGGCGGCGTAGGGACGTTCGCGCTCCAGCTCGCGAAGCAGATGGGCGCCGAGGTGGCGACGACGGCATCGCCGCGCGGCGACGCGCTCGTACGGCGCCTCGGCGCAGACGTCGTCGTCGATTATACGAAGGCGCGCTTCGAAGATTCCCTCCGCGATTACGACGGCGTCTTTGATTTGGTCGGCGGTGACGATCTCGCGCGCGCGTTCGCGGTGGTTCGGCGCGGCGGGCGCGTCGTTTCGATCGCCGGGCCGCCGGAGCCGGAGACGGCCCGAAAGGATCTCGCGCGCGGCGCGGGGCTCGCGGCGCTCTTCTGGATCGCCAGCTTCGCGATTCGCGGGCGCGCGCGGCGAAGCGGCGCGAGCTATCGCTATTTGTTCATGCATCCGAGCGGCGCGGACCTCGAGCATTTGGCGGCGCTGATCGCGCGCGGGTCGCTCGAAGTCGTCGTGGATCGCGTGTTCGACTTCGATCGAATCGCGGACGCGATGGCGTACCTCGAGAGTGGCCGCGCGAAGGGAAAGGTCGTCGTGCGCTTCGCGACATGACGCGCGTAGTAGGGAGCTCCCACTGACGCCCCCGCGCGCCGGGCGGCGGTCAGGCATCGAACGTTGAGCTTTTTCGCCAAGAAAGCGTAACAATGAACGAGGATGAAACGTCCTTCGCTCAATGGCTCGGCCGTAGCCATCCTTGGACTGCTCGCGGCTTGCGCCTCCACGCAAGGATCCAAGCCAGGTGACGGCGACGGCGGTGCACATACGGGGAGTGGCTCCGGCACGAGCTCCGGTTCCGGTTCGACGAGCGGCTCGGCGTCCGGCTCCGGCGGCAGCGGCGCGGGTTCGAGTTCGGGAGACAGCGCAGGCTCCGGGTCGAGTTCGGGCAACGCTTCGGGCTCCGGCTCCAGTTCGGGCCTCGGTTCCGGCTCCGCGTCGGGAAGCAGCTCGGGAGCTGGCTCCGGCTCCCCGAGCGGCAGTTCCGGTAGGAGCTCAGGCCAGAGCTCCGGCACGAGCGCGATCTACGACTGCAATTGGGGTCCGCCGGCGTTCACGAAACTCGCGCCCTCGACGTCGCCGCCCGGCGGGCTCGCACTCACCAACGTGCCGCAGTTCGTAGCCTTCGGTTTCGACGACGACCGATACGAGGACGGTATGCAGTGGGCGCTCGATACCATCAAGGCCAAACAGAATCCGGCCGGCCGCGGCGACCACTGCACCTTCGACGGCACGGCCGCGCGCGTGAGCTTCTTCATCACGTCGAAAGTGGGCCTCACGTCCGCCGCGCTGAAAGCCCTGCATGCGCGCGCGTACCAAGACGGCAACGAGGTCGCCAATCACACCGACACGCACGCGGACACGCTCCAGGCAAATCCCGACATCAACGTTTGGCTCCAGGAGATGGCCGCGTGCAACGGCTACTTGACCGGCCTGGGTGTGCCCAAAAATGCAATCATCGGCTTTCGCACCCCGTTCTTGCAGTACACGAGCGCGACCTTCAATGCGATTGCGCAGGAGAGCTTCCTCTACGACTGCAGCGTCGAGCACTTCCTGAGCCCCACGGGCGAAGATTGGCCGTACACGCTCGACAACGGCCGGAGCACGAACTCGTATCTGCGCAACGACGACACGGGAAAGCACGCCGGCATGTGGGAATTGCCCGTGCACGAATTCATGCCGCCCACCGGATGGGTCGGCGTGACCGGGCTCGATTGGAACATCTGGTGCGCGCGGAAGATGACCACCACCGATGCGTTGAATCTGCTCAAGGCCAGCTTGGACATTCGCTTCAAAGGAGACATGCGCGGGCCCGCGAATCGCGCGCCGCTCTTCGTGGGCGGCCACACGGACTTGTACTCGCAGAACAACCCCGACGCCGCCTTGTGCTCCAATACGTACTTAGAGCGGCGACAGGTCATCGAGCAGTTCATCGACTACGCATTGGCCTACGACCCGTCGGTGCGCATCGTTCCGTACGGACAAATCATGCGCTGGATGCAGAGCCCGCGCGGACTCGACGGGACTCTGGGCCGGTAGCAACAGGGGCCGCGCCCATCGATGAACCCATACCGAGTCGCGCAGGAGGTCAGTGCGGGTGCCGGACCCGCGGAGCTCGTTTGCGTTGCCATGGATCGCGAGCGGCGCGGCCTGCCCGGTGTCGCGGCATTGCAGCTCCTCATGCTGCCGGGAACCGCCTTCGTCGCGCTGGCTACTTTGCTGACTCCTAACGCGGGACTCGCCGGTGCCATCGCTACGGCCGTTCTGGTCGGCTGGTGGTGGCGCCGTGCCCACGCGAACCACGATTGCGTTCTGCGGGTGGACGACGGCGCGCTTACGGTGAGTTCTCGCAAGTCGAGGCTCGTGAAGACGACCGTTCGACTCGTCGACCTCATGGACGTGGGGCTCGATACAAAGACGATCCAGCGCGTCGGCGACGGAGGGGGCATGATTCCCGCGTTGCGCTTCGTCGAGGGGCGGGTTGCCCCGGAGGTCGATATCTCGCGGATCGTGCTCGTGGAGGCCGACGGAACATCGACGGCCCTCGGCGAGAAGTACATGGCGAACTCGGATGCCACGGAGTGGCTGGGGCGCATCCGAGTCTTCCTGCGGAAGCAAGGTTGGGTGCCAGGAGACGAACGGCCGGAGGCCAGCGAAGCGCCGCCCCCTTAGGCATCCCCTCATGCTCATGCCCAATGCACATGCGACCTGGACCGTGCCGTCAAGCTCTCATCGGCTCGGCCTCTGCGCCGGCATGCCGTTTGCTGCAATGCCGATCTCATGAACACCTATGCGGCTAAGGTTCTCGCGAGCCTGATCATCGGCGCAACCTCGGGCGTGGGATGCATAGCGCGCTACGCGACGGTCGACGGATACGACGCGGCGTACGTCGAATATGCGCCGGCCTACGTCGAGACCTATCCGCGTTACCAATTTCACGACGGGTACGTGTATGAGGTCCGCGGTCGCTACTACCACCAGCACGGCCGGCACTGGGTCGAGTACCGAGAAAGGCCCCGCGAGCTGCACGAAGGTCGAGCCGACCGGCAACGGCGGTAAGGCGCTATTCAAGGATCGGAAGGCGGCACCGGGACGAGCGCCCAGGTGAGAGACGTATCGGTCAGGCTCTTGTGCCCCGCCCCCAGTCCGACCTCGAGGCCGAAGAGGACGGCCGTCGTCGTCCCGTCGAAGGTGAACCGAGGCTCGGCGAAAAACTTCACGTCGGAGACCGGAACCCAAGTCGTGTTGCCCGCGGTCCCGAGCACGCGCATCCCGATCTGCGCGGTCGCTCCGACTACCGGGTCGGTCGAGCGAAAGACGAACGTGGGCGATGCGCCCAAAAAGAGGGATGTCGCCTGGTTGCCGAAAAAAACGCGAAGCGGCAATCCGAATGTGAAAGACCGGGTCTGGCCGTGCCGCGGCACTCGCGCCTCGGTCAACGCGTCGAACGTCGCGCCGAATTCGTATTCGCTAAAGAAGAACCGATCGCGAAGAGAAAAGAATAGCGCGCCCCCTTCGCGGTTTTCGTCGCCTGCGCCCCCGGCGACCGACGCCGTGGCTTCTACGGCGAAGGAGAAGAGCTTCGCGTGGTTGTACGATGTCAATGCCTCGTCGAGCTCTTTTTGGGCGCAGGAAGCCGCAGCATCGGCCTTGTTCCAAAGGACCAAGGCGTCGGCAACGTCTTTGGTCGTGTCAGCGGCTTTCTTCTGCGCATCGGCCACCGCGGCCGGGTCGCTGTTATTCGCCTGCAGTGCGGCTGCACTTCCCGTTGCAGCGCTGGCCGCGGCGTTCGCGGCATCGACCTTGCTCTTGGCTGCCGCCCGCTCTTGGTTCCGTCGCTCCACTCGTTCTCGCTGCTGCTCGACGTAGGCTCGGGCGGCGATGGCCCCCCGCGGCGAAGCCTGGCACTCGGTCTTGGCGGAAGCCGCCCGGGCTTGCGAGACCACGAGCAGGCAGGCGATGCCGCACGCTGCGATGACAAGCTTGCGCCCATTCATTGTTTCAGTTCCCCGCTGAGTGCCTTGACGATCGGGTCGAGTCCGAAGGTCAGGACGACGAAGACATCTTCGGGCGTCATTTCTCCCTGGGGCGCAAAGGCCCAGGCCAAAAGCCCTGTGTACGCAGTGCTCCCGCTGGCAGCCCCATTCGCACCTTGGATGGGAACGCCGCGGTACAGGTCGACGCCTACGCCGATCCCGAGAACGTTCTCGAAGAAATTTAATGTGGCCCCGACGGCGACCGCACCCTGCGCGAGGTTCTTGTTGTCGATGCGGACGAGGAGCATTCCTCCGCAGCTCATGAGCTGAAACGTGCTGGTGTCTGCCTTCTGCAGCCTCCAGGGCGAACCGCTCGGTTGCAGTGTGAATTGAAATCCGATCTCGGCGGGCACGACGTCGAAGGTGGGCGCGTATCGACGCAGACGACCCGGTTCGTTATTCGGCCGCTCCACGCTGAACTCGAAGAGCGATGCGCTCAGTCCGTAACGCAGCCTGTCGCCGGTTCGGAACTCGACCTGAGTCTGCTGGTCCGGCGTGGGCGCTGGCGGCGCCGCCGGGCCGGTGATCGATGTCTGGTTCGTCGTCTGAGCCGCGGCTTGAGCCTCGCTCTTTGACTTCTCCGCGTTGGTCGCAGCCGTCTGCGAATTCTGCAGACTCGCCGCATCGGCGGCCTTATCGGCGGGTGAGTTCGAGCGCTCGGCCTTCGCGTGCGCAGCCTCGTACTCGAGTCGCGCGTCGACGGACTTCTTTTCGTCTTCGGCCCCCCGCGCCGCCTTTGCGGAGATTTCAGCCTTCTTCGAAGCCGCAGCAGCGGCGATCCTCACCTGGAGCAATGCTTTTGCGTCGGCCTCCGCCTGGTCACGTGCCCGCGCTGCCGCGGCCTGCCATTTTTCCGCGTCGGCCTCCCGGGCCAATGCGGCATCCGCGGCTTCCTTTGCCTCCTTCTTTTCGTCGGCGGTGCCCGATACGAGTTGGGGCGCGACCTCCGCCGCGCTGGCCTTGGCTGCCTCGGCGAACGCGCGACTCTGGTTCGCGAACTGGGCGGCTTTTCGCGCGTCCGTCGCCGACCGATGGGCGGCCACTTTTGCATTGTCCTCGGCGAGTGTCGTCTCGGCGGCGTCCAGCGCGTCTTTGGCGGCTTGTGCGTCTGCCCTCGCGGCATTCGCTCGTGCATCGAGCGACTTCTTGTTTGCTCCGTCCGCCGCCGCACTCGCTTTTCCCTCCGCGTCTTTTGCCGCGGCTGCTTTCGATTCAGCCACCGCCCTCGCCACTCCCACCGCCGTCGCATTTGCGAGCGGGGCGTCCTCAACCATCTTCGCTCGCGGTTCACTGACCTGGTCGACTGCAGTCTTCGGCCCGTCGAAGCGAGCGCAGCCCGCGAGCGCGATCGCGACAATGGCAGTGGCGCATGAGCGAGTTTGCACCGCGGCGCGCATCAATCGTGCCCTCCCGTTTCCGACCCGTCGGCTGGACTCGTCGCGGACTCAGGCAAGCCATCGAGGCCCGACTCTGCGGGGGCGTCGAGGCTGGATTCCGCGGGGGCATCGAGGGTGGATTCCGCGGCGGCGTCGAGGCTGGATTCCGTAGGCTCAGCGTCGGAGCTGCCTTCTGGAACTCCCGCTTCCGTCGGCGAGCCGCCGTCGTTGAGCGGAGGTGAGTCGACGCAAGACGGAAGCGTTAGCGGGGGCTGATTGCAGACTCCACCTTCGCCCGAATCTGCCGCTGCGACGGCCGAGCCGGTCGCGTCTTTGGACACGCTCGCGACGTCGCTGCGACAGACCCCCAACACGGCGGCTGTGTCGAGGCCGGCCTGAAACGCGAAGCACGTGCCCGGGCCGGCCAGATCGTTACGCAAGCACACGCCGCAAGAAGTCGCGCAGAACGCGCCGCAAGGGCAATCGCTCGAGCGCACGCACTCCGATGCGCAAAAACCGTCGCCGCCGCAGATCGATCCCGACGGACAATCGGAGTTCGCGGAGCATGTCTGCGACCGATCCCCGACGCACCCCGCGATGGCCGCTGCGGAAATCGCCAACGACCCTGCGAGACTCAGGATGCCGGTGGCGGCTTTAAGCCGCCATGTACCGGCCGTGAAAGGGTTCGTTGGCCGCACTCGTTTCGCACCCCCGATGAGGGCGCGACACTACGTACCGTCATCCGAAGTGGCAACGATCAAATGGTCGCCTCGTAGAGATGATTATGAGGCGCGTCGCACGGCCGGCGACGGTCAATCGAAGGCATCGGCGGGCGGCCTTCCTTCATCGGCCGCCCTCGTCGCGATTCAGAAAGACGCGACGAGGCCGAGGGGACCGCTCATCGCGCTCGAGCGACGGAGGACCTATTGCCCGGGCAATTTGGGATTCGCACTGGTCGACCCATCGGGCTGCTGCGCGCCCTCTACCGCTCGTCGCGCAAGCAAGACCCGCGGCGACAGCTCACCGGGAGGGTCGAGGCTCCTGGCCTCGTCAAGTTTGGCCCGACATCGCTCCCACTCGGCGCGATCGCAAGCGCCAAAGGCTTGGTCACGCAATTTCGAAGCTTCACGCGCCGGGTTGAGGCCATGCCCAACGGGGCTTTCATCGCGCCTTAGAACGAACACCATCGCCAGGGCGGCAGCCACTGCTACGCCGCCCGTCCACGCAACGGGCCCCCGCATCCTGCGCCGGAGAGGCATGGCGCTTGCGCTCGCACTTCCAGAGGACAACGGCGCGCCGGGGGCTGCTGGGGCGCTCTTAATAGCTTCTTGCGGATCGACGCCTGCCCTTCGTAGCTCCTCGTCGAGATCCGCGTCGCTCATCTTCGCGATTTCGCGCATTTCGTCTTCGAGAGCTTGCTGCTCCAGAACGGACAGAATTTCTTCCGGATTGCGCCGAGCCATCACGCATCGCCCTCGCCGTCGCCAAGCGCTTCGAGGATCTTTTCAAGCATCCTCTTTCGGCGCTTTCGCGCGGCGTAAATCTCTTCGATCGAGCACTTGAGGATGGCCGCTTGCTCCGCCGGCCCCGTCTGGCCGGCCGCTATGCACTCGACGGTGCCGAGCGCAATCGTGTCGCTTGCGGCGCCGAGCTCGCGGCGGAGCTCTTCGATGGCCCGGGCAGCGCGGCTGCGCCTGCGTTGCGCCCGCACGGCGTCGAGGTGAATGACTTCCGCGGAGGCCGTGACGCTTCGGCCGAGAGTGCCCTCCTCGACGGCCGCCGCGCCTTCGCGTTCCGACCGCGACTCTTGCTCGGTATTCGCGTTACTGAGCGCGCTCTTCACGGCCTTTATTAGATACACGCGGAGCGCTTCGATCGAGTCCACGCTGGCGGGCCTGACGCGCAGACACCTTTCGAATCCCCGCTGCGTGGCTTCGAAGGCGCGGTCTCTTTGGGTGGCCTTGAGCATTTCGTTCTTGGTGTGCGTCATTCGCAACGCGAACGCCAAGACCTCCCTAAACAGTCGATCCCAATCCTTTTTGCCGAGTTCGATCACGACGGCGTGCCCTCTGGCTGCTCTCGGGGCGAGATAGTGGACCGGGGAGGGCGGAACGTGAAGCCCGTAAGCGTCCCGTCCGCCCTCCCCGTCCTGTCACGCTAGGCCGTCAGCTTCCCGGCTTGACCGCAGGCGCCGGCGCCACCGTGCCGTCTTTCGACGGTTTGGGGGCGACTGTGCCCTTAATCTTCGCCTTCTGCTTCTTGCCACGTGTGGCCCTGGCGGCTCGCGTCGCCAGCCCCTGCTCGATCGCTCCGGCTTTCACCGCGACCTTCTTCACCGGCACCTTGCGGGGCGTGTACCCGAAGTCCTCGAGCGCTTTGCTCGAGTCCTGGGTGTCCCCGAATTTGCTGATGACGAATGCCTTGATGTACCGAAGGACCGGGCTCGTCTCACGGAGGACATTGCGTTCGGTTTGCACGACTGCCCGCCAAGCCGCCTTCGCGTTCGAAGACTGCTTGATGGCGTCGAGCGCCCTCTGCAATGTCGCGATGAGATCCGCCGGGGTTCGGCTCGTTCCGGCCAGGTCAATCGCGAGAAGATTCATAAAGTACTTCTGAATCCCCGCGCTGACCTTTCCGATGCGAACCTGCCTCGTTTCTTTTGTCTGATTGCCCGTGCTCATGGTCGTCTCTCTTTCTTTGGGTTGTGAAGTCACTTTCCCGGCGGGGCGGAACTGGCCTCGCCTTCGTTGCCTTCAACCTTTAAGCTGACCTCGAGGCCTGATTGGCCACGCCGCGGGCCCACTTTTTTTGTGACCCGAGGGATTTCCGGGGGTTACGAGTGAAAAAAGATCGCGGCGCGCGGGGCAGGCACGCGAGCGAAGGTGTCCGTCGTCGGGGCGACCCGTGCGAGGGGCAGAGCGAACTGGTTGAGCAGGAGTCCCGACGCTTCTGACAGGCGGGGCAACGCGCTTAATGCGCTGCTTGACGGGTTCAGCAGGCGATCGAGGCCGATGGCCGGAACAGCGAGGGGATTTAGCGGGCGACCCAACGGCATTTCTGCGCGCTCCGATGCGATCGCCGTGATGCTGGTCGCCCTTGGCACGCAATCGACGACGACGAGTGCGACGCTACGCACGTCGAGCGCGAGGTCGAAGGCGATCAGCGCGATGCCCAAGGTATTCGGTGCGCGACCCGGCGCGATGGCTGGTCGAGCTAACGCGATCAGCGCGACGCGAATCGCGTTCAGCACGATGCTGACGATGTTTCGCACGATGCTAATCGCGTTTAGCACGATGCTAATCGCGTTTAGCACGACGCGGATCGCGTTTAGCGGAAGGGTAACCGCTTTTAGCAGCCGATCGAAGACGACGATCCGGGGGCTAAACACGTTTAGCGCGAGGTCGAAGGCGATTCGCGCGATGCTACGGGTGTTCACTGCGCGGCCCCGCGCGATGGCTGTTCGAGCGACGCCGATCGCCGGGATGCTAACCGTGTTTAGCACGGTGCTGGTCGCGATTGGTGCGATGCCGATCGCGTTTAGCACGATGCCGATCGCGTTTCGCACGATGCTAATCGCGTTTAGCACGATGCCGATCGCGTTTAGCACGATGCCGATCGCATTTAGCACGATGCCGATCGCATTTAGCACAGCACTAATCGTGTCCGGCGCGATGCTAATCGCATTTATCACGATGCCAATCGCGTCGAGTGCCAGGTCAGACGCGACGAGCCCGACGCTCGACGCATCTGGTGCGAAGCCGAAGGACGCTACACCGGCTCCGTTTGCGTAGGCTGCGAGCGGCCACGTGATATGTTCCAAGACGTGGCCGTCACCGAAGGTCTCCCCGATCCTCGTTCCACGCCCGCGTACACCGTGGCGGAGGCGGCCGCGCTCGTGCGCGTTCCAGTCAGCACGCTGAAGACTTGGATTCATGGAGAGGGGGCCGCGAGTAAGGGCCTGCTCGTCCTGCCCCCATCGAGACCTCGCCTTCTGACCTTCTCCCATCTTGTCGAGGCGTTCGTGCTCGCTGCCATGCGCCGGGGACACGGTGTCGCCTTGCAGCGGGTGCGTAAGGCCATTCTGTACGTCCGGCGCGAGCTTCACGTCGAGCGTCCCCTCATCCACATCAAGTTCAAGACGGACGGTGTCGATCTCTTCGTCGATCAGTGGGGCAAGCTCGTCAACGCTTCCAAGGACGGTCAGGTCGCCATGCGCGGTGCGTTGGAGTCGAGCCTCAAGCGGGTCGACTGGGACCGCAATGGCCTGGCGGTCCGCATTTTCCCGCTCGTGCGAAGCGCCTCCGACCCGCAGCCGAAGAGCATCGTCATCGATCCGCAGCGCGGCTTCGGTCGGCCAACGATCGTCGGCACGGGAATACGCGTGGAGATCGTTGTCGAGCGCTACCGAGCCGGCGAATCGCCTGCGGCGCTCGCCGCCGACTACCGCGTGCCGCTCGAGCTGATCGACGACGCGGTCCGGTCCGAGCTCCGTGAAGCTAGCTGAGCCCTTCACCTTCTTCGTCGACCGGTCGCTCGGAGGTGCCTTCGTCGCCCGCGCCCTCCGCGAAAGCGGTCAAGCCGTCATGGTGCACGACGATGAGTTCGAGCCGGATGCTCGCGATGTCGACTGGCTCCAAGCGGTCGGGAAACGCGGCTGGGTCGTGCTCACAAAAGGCGCCCGGATTCGAACAAACGCCCTTGAGCGCGGGACGCTCCTGTCCGCGAATGTCGCGGCTTTCATGCTCGGGCGCGGAGACATGAAGGGGCCACAGATGGCAGCCGCATTCATCGCAGCCCTGCCGCGAATGACCAAGGCCCTGCGCAGATCGGACGTACCAATCATTGCGACGGTGACGGCCGCCGGCGGTGTTTCAGTGCTCTATGCGAGCGGGGTCCGCCTCCGGCCCGCGAGACTCGTGAAGTTAACGGGGGAGGAGTGCGAAGACGGCCGGTGCGGAGGGTGGCGTATCCGTGTCACGTTGCCCATCTCGAGGCCGCCGCGCCCATGCACGAGCACATCGCATCGGCTAGAACTCGTCGTGGCTCAGAAGAGGGACGACGTGGGGGTGTGCCGGCTCTGCGGCGTCCATGGGCTGCTTCTCCAGAGCCACATCGTGTCGAAGGCCGCCTATCGCCGCATCCTTTTAGGGCCCGACATTGAGGTGCCGAAGCGTCAGCCGGTCAAAGTGACCCCAAACGCTTCGGTGCTCACCAACGAACAATGGACAGAACGGTTGCTCTGCCGCGTCTGTGAGCAGCGTTTCGGCAACTGGGAGCGCTACGCGTTTCCCCTGCTGTCGCAGGCCGACGGCACTTTTCCGTGGCTTGCGGGCAGTACGCACCTCGGCGGACGGGCCGCTCACTCACCCAAGGCAGTCGACGCCACGAAGGTAAGCCTGTTCGCGGCGAGCCTCTTGTGGCGTCTCAGCGTGTCCGGCCGCTCAACGTCGCTGGGTCCGTACGAGTCGGAGTTTCGCAACTACCTGCGCGTCGACGGGACCCCGTTCCCCGAACGCTCGCGACTCGTGATCACCCTCCTGGATCACTCCCGTGTCACATACGGCCGTGTCGAGCTTTCGTTACATGTAGGGGGGCCCGAAAGCAAGGTTATCGGTTCCATCGGTTCGTGATTCTCGGCGTTGACATGCGCTTGTACGTCGGCGGCAACATTCCGCAGTCCCTCGACGTCGTATGCTTCGCTCGGACGAGTCGGGTCCTCATCGGAACGGCGGACGCTTTCGCGATGGAGCTGGGCCCCTTGTTGCTCAAGTCACCGCCGAGGGGCTCTCTCGCGCGCACGTGAACCAGGAAGGCAAAGTTCTCTAGGTCCAACCGACGGGGCAGTAACACAGGACCTCTCAGCGCGAAGACGGCCGTTGCGTAGGAAGGAGCGGCAGGCGGTTTGGGTCGAGATTAGGGGATTCGTGATTGCCTACGACGTGCTGCAAATGACGAATCTCGTTGGCAAACGTACGCAACCGGCGCTTGTGCGTTGACGAAATCTTCACTCGACGTCAAGGTCAAATCGTCGGGCTCTCGGTCAAACCGCTCACTGCCTCGACAAGGTGGACACAAATGGAACTCGAATATTTCCCCTACGTGAATCTAGACGCTCGGCCCGCGCTATTTGGAGTTGCTCGCTCCAACCCGCCGCAAACCGGAGGCGAAGTCATCGACTGCTTTCGAAGCCCGCTGATCCCGATTTCCGAACAGTTGAAAGTAGCTGCGCAGCGCAACCGGCTGCAGCTACTGTTTAGGAACGGCGACACCAAGGACTTCGCGGCCGATCAATATGGCCTTGACGAAGCTCTGTCGGAGGGCGGTGTCCTCGGGCGTCTCGGAACCGAAGTGCGCCTCGTGGCCAGCCCGAGTGGAGTGGAACTCAAAGGTTGGAACGTCCTATAGCTCCCTGCACCTGCGCCTATGTAAAGGAGGATCTCTCTCTTCGAGGATAGCGACGGGCCAAAGCGGAAGCGAACTAAATGGGTTATGGTTCTACTCGCTTCTTTGGGGCGCGGCACCACGACCGTAGCGGCGATGACCAGTCGGGGCTAGCTACTATCGGCCCATGGACGGCATTCTCGCGCAGGAAATGTTTGCGGCGTTCCAACGGGCGCCGCCCCTCACGGGTTATGTATTCATCGACGTGCTGGGGAACGGAAAGTCCGCGGCAGTCTTCCGGGCTACCGCACCGAGTGGGTCGTCGCGAGCCATTAAGGTGTACGATCCTGAACTCGCGGCGCGCTACGGAGCAGCGGTTCAAGAGGGGCGCCAGCAGCGCGAGCTTACCCTCGCGAACCACACATGCCCAAACCTTGTCCAGATCTATGGTGGCGGAAAGCTAGCGACGAACAAGGGCGAGGCGACCTACTTGGAGATGGAGTACGTAGAGGGGTTCGACCTGAGCGCCAAGATCGCACCCCGGGCGTTCGACGATGCAGCTATTCGGAAGGCTCTGCGAGAGCTGTGCGTGGCCGCCGACTATCTGCACCAGCGAGGCCTCTGCCACCGCGACATTAAGACGGACAACATTCGTCTCCGTCCCAACGGTCATCTCGTTCTCCTCGATCTTGGAGTGCTTCGTCCTCTTGGACGTTCCGATCTCACGGATACTCCGACGAATCGCTACTTCGTTGGCACGCTGCGGTATGCGCCGCCGGAACTCCTTCATCGACGCGAAGACGCGGAAGACACGAACGCTTGGCGCGCCATCGACGTCTACCAAATTGGGACTGTGCTGTACGAACTGATCCAAGGCGCAAAACTCTTCGCACACGTGCCCGACGACCCGTATGCGGACCTCGTGATCGCGGTAGACGAGCATCGGCCCTCACTCGTACGATCGGACATCGGTGAAGATCTCATCCGGCTCTCGCGGAATGCGCTGGAGAAGGAACCAGCGTCACGATTGCGCGCAGCACCGTGGCAGTCGCTCCTGGCCACGGCGAACGCTCCTCCGGTTGTCGCCCCGTCAAGCATCTGGAAGGCAAGCTTTGGGAAATGAGAATGAAGGGCAAGGACGGCATTGCGAGAGCGATTTGCCTGACCGCTAAGGGTGAGCGCGTAGTTGTTTTGCACGCCTTTGCAAAGAAAACGCAGAGGACGCCGCAGAGAGCCCTCGAAGTCGCTCGCGAACGCGCCAAGGAGGTGACGTGATGGGCATCCCGCTCAAGAAGGTCGCACGACGCTGGATGAAAGAATCCGGCTTCAAGAAGGGCTACGATGACCTCGAAGAGGAGTTCGCGCTAGCCCACCAACTCATCGACGCAAGAACGCGCGCGGGACTGACGCAAGCCGAAGTTGCCTCGCGCATGGGTACCAGTCAATCCACCGTTGCGCGCCTCGAAAGCGGCGGCGCCAAGCCGAGCTTGTCAACGTTGAAGCGGTTCGCTCAGGCTACAGGGGCGCGCGTGCGCATCACTCTGGAAGCGAGGCGTCCTTCGACGAGGCGTCGAGACAAGCACGCTGCATAGACATCGAGCTTCCCACGCAGACGTTGACCTGGGACCACTGCGCGAATCCGCTGGCCGTTTGCAAGTGAAAGGGCGCCTCGAGGGCGAGCTCGTGCACACGATGCTCGTAGTGGTCGACGCGCGCGACGTCGCGAAGGGAATGGTTCGCGCCGCCGAACTCGCGAAGCACGGCGCGCGTTTTCTGATCGCGGGGCCGGCGATGTCGATCGCCGAGATCCTGTCGGCGCTCGAACGAGTGAGCGGAATCCCCGGGCCTCGGATGCAACTCCCGTATCCCCTCGCGTTCGCGTTCGCCTGCGGGAGCGAGGCATGGTCACGTATTTCCGGGCACCCGGCGTTGATGACCCGGATGGCAGTGAAGTCAATGAACAACCCCGCCCGCGCATCCTCGGCGCGGGCGGAGCGGGAGCTCGACGTTCGGTTTCGGCCGTTCGACGAGACAGCGCGGGATGTGGTGGCGTGGTATCGGGCGGCCGGCGAGGCCGGGAAAGCCGGGGCGGCGAAGCACGGCGCTGCGGCGCTCGCCTGAAGGGCCGTCCCGACGCGACGCTCGGGCCGGCGGCCCCCCGCTGACGTCGACCGCCGGGTCGGAAAGGAGAACCGTAACCTGGTTAGATGGATGCCGCCTCCGGCGAGAGGGCGAGGTCAGAGAGAAAACCGTAACCCAGGATAGGTCCCGGGCTCAGCTTTCCCCGCCGCCAAGCGCGCCTGAAGTCGCGCGTAAAAGGCATCGGCCTTTGCGTGGAGCGACTGCAGGTCCACCCCTAATTCGACAAGAGCACGCAAGGAGAACCGTAACCCGGTTAGGCGCAAGTTTGCGCTTTCTCGGCATTCTCGCTTGCCAAGGTTGCGCGGCCGCGATGGCGACCGTATTTTGTCGCCATGGGCCACGAATCCGAGCGTCTCGATGGTGCCGAGCGTGCTCGCGAGAAGAGTCTTTCCCGCGAGGAGGACGCTCGAGCGCTCGCCTCCGGTGCGAAGAGCCGTGCCCAGCTTCGCCGCGAGAACGGACTGTTCGCGTTTCCCAACGTCCGCGTGAGCCTGCGCGGCGTGAAGCCACTTGAGTGACCGACCTCTCGTACCTCGACGTCCCCCGATCATCGCCAAGGTCGCGGACCTGGGGCGTGAGCTGGTGCTCGTGGGCGGCCAGGCGGTCAACTTCTGGGCGTCCTACTACGAGCATCGTGTGCGCGAGCTCGCCATTGAGGCGCCCTTTACCAGCAAGGATATCGACTTCTGTGGCGACGAGCGAACGGTCCGGACTTGCGCCGAACGCCTTGGCGGAAAAGCACGAGTAGCTACTTTCGATGACGCCACACCGAACAGCGGAACCGTCGTCTTCCTGGCAGCTTCACCGTGTTGCAGCCCGGACATGCTCGGGTCACGCGGGGCTCCTCCAAGCCTTCGAGCCAATGGCTTCAGCCCAGCCGCAGGAGAGAGTCGCGAAGACGTCCGTCCGCCGAGTGGCTGCGCCAGCGCAGAACTGGCCGTACCAGGCAAGCGTGAGAGGATTCCGCTGGCGCCCGCGGGCGCGATAACGGCGGGCCAAGGCGGAAGCGAACTAACCGGGTTCGGTCTTCTGTGAGCTCGGGCCAATGCGCGAGCGGCTCGGTGCTACAATAGCGACGTGAACACGAGCGATGTCCTTGCTGCGATTCTGCGCCTGCCCGACGAGGAGCGCGCCAAGCTGGCGCTCGAAATCCTGCGCAGCCTTGACGGCGAGCCGGAGCCCGGCGCCGGGGAGGCGTGGGACGCGGAAATCGATCGACGTGCTGCGGAGGTCGCTGCCGGTACCGCGGACACCATGGCGCTCGACGAGTATCGTGCGCACGTCCGCCGACGGCGAGCCGCGCGCGCGCGGCGATGAAGCTTCGCGTCCATCGACTGGCGGTGGTCGAGATCGATCACGAGGTCGACTATTACGAGGAGCGACAGCCAGGGCTCGGCAACGAGCTCGAGAATGAGATCGAAAGCGCGCTTAGACGCATCCTCCGCTTTCCTGAGTCGGCACCGCAATGGAAGGATCGCCCGGACCGCAGGCTCGCCGTGCTCGATCGATTTCCGTTCACGATCCCCTATCAAATCATGGGCGACGAGATCGTCGTCCTAGCGCTCGCGCATACAAGCCGCCGCCCCGGCTATTGGAAACGACGGCGTTGAGATCGACGCGGGAGAGGGGGAACGGCAACCCGGTTAGATAGCCCGGTCGAGCCGGAGGGCGGTAACGCCTGTACGCTTCGACGAGATCGAGCGTCGTGCGAAGCGAGGCGTTTGCCTCCTTGTCCGATCGGCGGCATCCTTCGAGGTGAGATTACGATGGACGCACTGGACGACGCCTCTACGGACGACGAACTCGGCGCTTGGGTGAAGCGCGACGACGTGCTCCGTGCGCGCGCGCGTGTACTGGCCGAGAAGCTCGGAAGGGACGAAAAGGGGATCTACCGCACCTTGAAGAATCTCCAGCGAAGCCCCAGCGAGAGGCTGCGGCTTGGGTTGAGGCATGCAAAGCTCCACCCTGACCGCCGCTGAGCGGGCCTTTCTGACGGAGCTGCGGCAGCGCGGTGTACGGTTCATGGTCGTCGGAATGAGCGGGGCGCTGCTCCAAGGCGCGCGGGGGGCGACGGAGGACATCGACCTCTGGTTTGAAGACGTCTGCGACCTGCGGATTGCCGATGCAGCCCGCGCCGCGGGCGGTGTTTGGATATCGGGGTCGTTCGGTATGGCCCCGCCGCGCATCGGTGGAGAGGCGCTGAGCGAGCGCTTCGACGTCGTGACCTCCATGAGCGGCCTCGGGCCTTTTGCAAAGGAATACGAGGGCGTTCGATTCGAAATGGTGGACGACATTCTTATTCCGGTGCTCCCGCTACGACGTATCGTCGAAAGCAAGCGTGCCGCGAATCGCCCGAAGGATCAGATTCTGATGCACGCGCTCGAGGACGCCCTCGCCTTGCTCGAGAGCGGCGAGGAACCTGGTTGAGCTCTCGAAGGGGTTTCCCCGCCGCCCAAGCGCGCCTGAAGTCGCGCGTAACACGGGCTAAGGCTCTTCACGCCGCGGTCCGCTCGTGCACGGTTGCGACGTGCTCCGGAAAGAAGTGCGCGAGGGCGCGGTCGACGAAGGCAACGAGGTTCGGCTTCGACCGCGCATAGCTGCAGACGGGCGTCGTCAACGGAGAGCGGATGGACACGGCGAGCAGCCCAAAGGCGCTCGCGTCTGCTTTCGTGGGCCCGTCTGTGACGAACCACTCGCGCTCGCCGAGCCACGTCGCCAGGGCGTCCACGTCCGCCCGGCCCATGGCTGCGACCTCGTCGGGGGTGTGCCTTGCGACGCCCCGCTCGAAGAGGTGTTTCTTGAATCCACGACGGATAAGCGGGCCGACCATCGTCAGCATCGGCGCCGACATGCTCCCCTCGAAGATCTTGCGTAGATGCACGAAGCCGCCATCGAGCACGACGAGCTCGTACTCGAAGACCTGGTGATAGTGCTCCTCGAGCATCCTGCGAAGGATCTGGGTCCTGGCGCGCTCGAGCGGGGACAGCGTGCCGTCGATCTCCATCCCTCGAGTCCTGCGAACGTGCTCGAGGATCCATTCGGTGTCCCCGAGGCGTGCGTCGCCGTCCTCGATCCAAGGGCTCTTGCGCTTTGGCCCTTTGCGGTTGTCGTTCTCGTATACGCGCTCGTAGGGTACGCCAAGCATCCGCAAGCACATCTCGAGCTTGAGACCGAAGGGGCCCGAGGTGGGGAGTCCCCATGCCGGATCGAAGGTGAAGAGACGCATTGTGGCGCTGTTCATGGTGGGTCCTTTCTTAGACCGTGACCGGCGTGGGCTCGCAGCCCGGCCGCGTGAAGAGATCGCTGGAGAAGGGGTGTGCGCGACATGCGTTGCCTCCTTCAAACACTAGGTGGCCGTCGTCAGCGAAGCGTTACGCGAGAATCGTCACGGCCATAACAAAGGCCGCCGCGGCCATTCGTGCAGGGACCTTCCGTCGATTTTTCGACGGGCGGCATGTAACGGGGGTGCCTCGACCGCCACTTATCTTGTGATGATGTGCGTGTGCCGTCATGGTAGACACGACCCCTGTGGCGTGCGAACGCGAGCGCGCGATCTGTCAGCGGTACGCGAGTCGGATTCGCTCGTACGGCCTCTGCCATCTGCGCGACGGTGCCGCCGCCCAGGATCTCGAGCAACAGGTTCTGCTGGCGGTCTTGCAGGCGGTTCGCGACGGGAGGGTCGAGGAGGGTCGGCTGGACGCGTACGTCGCAGGGACGTGCCGCAACTCGGTGATGGATATGCGTCGGGGTAGTGTGCGCCAACGACGTATCGCGAGCGAGTCGGCCGCCGTGCTTCCGGAGGGCTACGAGCCTCCGTGGTGGGTGCTCGTCGATCGCGAGCGGCTGGAGCAATGTCTAGACGCTCTGGAGGCACGCGAGCGAGCTGTCGTTCTGGCAACGTTCGTCGATGATCGCGACGCCGATGAAATCGGGCGGTCCATGGGCCTCTCCGCGGGAAACGTCCGCGTGATCCGGCATCGCGCGCTCGCCCGATTGCAGACGCTGATGGAAGGAGGTAGCGAGCCGTGAGCGCATGCCCTCAGTTCGAGACGCTCGTGGCGCTGTGGGCCGGCGAGCTCGCCGAAGCGGAAGCCGCGTCTGTCGACGAACATCTGTTTTCTTGCGATGCGTGCGCGGCCGCTTCGGAACGGCTCGCGCACGTAGTTGGCGGCCTGCGGGCGAAGCTCCCGTTCGTGATTTCGTACGCTCATCAGAATCGCCTCGTTTCGAGCGGCACACGAGTGCTTGTTACGGCTCTCGATCCGGGCGTGGACCCCACCGGAAGGAAACGCGCGCGATTCGCGCCCGATGTCGACCTCCTCATCTTCGCGCTGCGCGGGGACATTTCGCGCGCCGAGCGTGTTGACGTCGACATCGCCTCTCCGACGGGCTCGCCACGCTACGCGCTGGAGAACGTACCGTTCGACCGCGAGAAGGGCGAGATCCTCATCGCTTGCCAACGGCACTTTGAGGGCGTGTTTCCCGCCGATCCGATCTTCACGGTGCACGCCGTCGAGTCGGGCGAGCGCAGGCCCGTCGGGCAATACGTCGTCACGCACGTGTGGCGCTGACGATTTCTTCGTAACGGCCTCCCATCGAGCGACACGTTCTTTTCGGAAGCTGGGAGGCACTCATGAAGAGTAGCTCGCAACGATGGTGCGCCTGCGGGCGCCACTACGATGCCACGGGATGGGCGGAGCTTTCGCTCTTCGCCCGACTCTCCGCCGAGGACGTCGCGTCGCTCGTGACTCCTTGGCCGGCCCGCCTCGTCGTCGAGGTTCGCGTGTGCGTGGGCTGTGGGCGCACGATGTCACGTCTCACCGAGCAGGCACGTCAAGCTACGCAGCAGCGAGCTTTCGCCGCGTAACGGCGCGCTGACAAGTTGCCAAGCAGTTTTCGCGAACGCGGTCACGCGCCTTGGACAGCAAAGATCCGAGTCCAGACGGAAAGGAGCATTGTCGCTACGAGCACCGTGTGCCCGGTACCCAGGAGCCCACCGTTGACCAGCGTCGTTCAGGCTCGCGCTTGTTCAGGGTGCCTTGAGACGGCCCGTGCGATCCGGCCCCGCCCGGTGACGTGAAAGCACTTCATCGACGCGAGGGTCCCCCGAAGGAAACGCCGCCTCGACGTCGGCGCCGGCAGCGAGGAGGAGCTCCACGACGGGCAGATGATCGACACGGCCCGTCCCGTTCTTCGCGGCCCACCCCGTGAAATCGAGGACCGTGCCCCCGTAGATGTTCTTCGCCTCGAGCGGGGCGCCGCGAGAGAGGAGCAGCCGCACCGCGCCGACATGCCCGTTGCCCGCAGCCCAGTGAAGGGGCGTAAAGGCCTGATGGTCCTTCGCGCTCGGGTCGACTCCTTTCTCCAGAAGAAACTCGACGACCTCGGTGCGACCGAAAAACGAAGCGTGAACGAGCGCCTGCTCCAGGTCCTCCTTCTTTGCTTCGTGCCCGCCGGCCGCCGCAAAGCCCTTCACGAGGTCGAGTCGCCCCACGGCGGCTGCCGCGCGCACGCTGTTGATTCGTGCGCCGGCCGAAACGAGCGCTCGGAGGGCGGAGACGCGCCCGTAGCCGATGGCGCCCATCAGGGGCCCGCTGTCGTCATCGACGCCGTCGACCTTCGCGCCGCCGCGGACGAGCACGCCCACGATGTCCTCCATGACGCCCGCCTTCTCGGGGAAGCCGCTCGTGACCGCGAGGCCGAGGGCCGTGTCCGCGTGTCCGTACACGGTACCGAACGCGTCCGGCGCGGCGCCGCGTTCGATCAGAAGCGCGGCGATCTGGCCCGCGTTCTTCGGCGATCGCTGGCGCTCCGATTCGACCCCGTTCGCGCCGACGTAGTGGAGCAAGGTCGACTTGTGGGCGCGCCGCGATCGCGCCGTGGCGAGCCCCGGGTGCGCGTCGAGGAGGTCGCGCAGTCGCGCGAGGTCACCGTCTACGACGGCGTCGGTCGCCTCCTCGAAGAGCTCGAAGGACTCTCGCACCTCGACGTCGGAACCTGCGCCCGCCCGCCGCAACCTCTCCGCCAAGGCCTCTCGCAGTTCGGATCGTGGCTCCCGCTGCGCGAGGGCAAGAGGTGTCTCGGCCGCGAAGTTCTTCGCATCCACCCGAGCGCCCGCCGCCAGCAGCGCGGAGAGCGCATCGATCGAACCCGCGGTCACCGCGAGGTGAAGAGGGGTCTCCCCGTCTCCGTCAGGGACGTTCGGGTCGAGACCCAGAGCGAGGAGAGCCGGCACGGCATCGGTCTTTCCGCGACGGAGGGCCCAGGACAGAAGCATGTGATCCGACCCCACGAACCGGCGTGGCCCGTCGCGGGTCGGCGAGACCCCGAGCACGCACGCGCCGAGCGCGCGATCGAGCTCCTCCACGTCGACGTCGTTCGCTCCGTGCTTCCGCAAGAGCGCAGCCGCCTCGGTCTGTGCGGTACGGATCGCCGTGGCGAGCAGCGAGCGACCCTCGCGACCGCGGTACGCCACCGGCGCGCCGCCCGAGAGCAAGACGTCGATCATCTCGACGTGCCCGAGGAGCAGCGCGCTCTCGACATGTCCCCCCCACGCTTCCCAGCCGAGCTTCTTGCCGTGCTCGAGCAGCACGCGGGCGGCGTCGCGGTTGTTTCTCTCGACGGCAGCGTGGAGCCCCCCGCGCACCTCCCACCAAAGGGGCTTCACGGCGAGCATGCGCTGAAGGCAGCGCGGGTCTCCGCCGAGCACCGCCGCAGCCACGGCGCTGCCTTTGGCTCCCTTTCGAAAGAGAAGCTCCACGAGCTCCGGGCTGGCCGCGCCTTCCGCGGCGGCGGCGAGCGGCGAGCGCCGACCCATGGGTGCTCGCCAGTCGACTGTCTCCTCGTTCGGGTCTGCGCCGAGGTCGATGAGCCGCTCGGCGATGCGCACGCGCGCCTCCACAACGTCTGCGTCGTCGCGCCCATACCGCGCGAAGCAGACGTACGCGAGCGGCTTCCAAGCCTCTCGACCGAAAGGATCCACGGCGCTCTCGGGTCTCTCCTCGAGCAACGCGAGCGCCGCCGCTGCATCAGCGATTGCAGCTGCGACGTGAATGGATCGGTTCGGCAGGTCGGGCGTGGCGCGGAGGACCTCACCCATGCGCCCGGCGTCGCCCGCGAGCGCCGCTTCGAGGGCCCTCTCTACGTCGGCGTTTCGTGCGTCGCCTGCTCTCTCGAGGGCATGCTTCAGCCGCGGCCAAGTCGCGAAACCCGCCTCCCGCGCGACGACGAGCTGCGCGTCGCTCAACGTCAACGACAGCGCCCGGACTTCGCTTTCACCCAAACCCGCAGCGCGTGGCAGGTGACGCCCGAAGCGCGCGACGGCGTCGCGATCGCCGTTCCGATGGGCGAAAAGCAGATCTTTGGCGCGCTTCCGTTGTTGCTCGAGGTGCAGTCGCACTGAGCGCGGGCGTTCGGACTTGGGCATGAGACCACCTTCCTTGAAGTCCGGGTGTCCGCTCGGCCGGAGGGAAGAGGTCCACGCGTGATCAACGGCTGCGATGGCGTGAGCGAGACGGGCGCTGCCCTTTCCGCGGACCGGCTGCACTCTCGAGGGTGCTCCTGAGGCCTAGCCTCCGAGCCAACCTTGCGCAAGTCACGCGTTGCAAGGCTTCTTCGGTCCACTGCGGCGGCAAGCATGGGCGGGCTTCACGTAGAGGGGGAACCGCAACCCGGTTAGATAGCCCAGTCGAGCCGGAGGGCGCTAACCCCTTACCGTGGGGCTAGCACCGGGTTGATGGGGTTCTACTCGGGCACGCGGAAAAACATCATCGCGCCGGAGGCGACGAGGTACTTTCCCGGCTCGCCACTCGGATTGTCACCCGCCTTTACCGTGCCCGGCGGGGGAACGACTCCGTCGAAACTCGTGTTGCTACACGTCACCGGCGAATCCGAGCTGTCGTAGATACCGAACAGCCCCGAGCGCGCCATCGGACCGAAAAATACGTTCGCTCCAGCTTCGTCCTGAGTGCCGAGATCAAGATCGCCGCTCGCGAGATAGTACCCGACGGTCCCGTAGCCTTTGATCTCGGTCTTGCGGGCCTTGGTCTTGCCCGCGATCTGGTAGACGCAGTAGTCACCCCCTTCGATCCCCACGGCCCAAAGCGACATCGCTCCTGCGTGGAGAGAAATGCCATACGTCGCCGAGCGAATGCGGATCGCCGAGTTCGTGATGTCGAGTGTCGCGCCGGCGAAGTTGACGCCGGCGTTCGTCGCACTCTCGTCGTCGATTGTCGTTCCGTCGATCGCGACCGTTGCGTCGGCGTCTGCCACGAAGACGCCGCTATTCAGATGCGCTCGCCGAACGGAAACACGGCTCCGGTGGTTCGATTGCGAAACGTTCAACGCCAGCGCATCGTCACGAGTGACCGAGATGGTCGTCGCATCAATGTCCAGTTGGCAATCATCGCAACCGCTGAGCACGACGCCGCCGGACCACGCTTGAACCACGACACCTTCCAGCTTCACCTGCGACGGCTTCAGTACGTTCACGGCCACGTCGAAGGCGACCATCGATACGTCTTGAAGCACGGCGTCCGCCGCAGGTTCGAACGCAGTCGTGCCGTCGCCGCTTGCGGCTCCGCCCTCGAGCACCGCCATCGGCGATTCGCCGATGATCGTCACCGCGTGGGCCGGCGCGTACCGCCAGGTTTCTCCGTTCGCGCGATCGTAGGTGCCGCTCGCAAGACGAACGGTGTCGCCGGGCCCCGAGACGGCAAGCGCTTGCTTCAGCGATCGAAACGGAGACTGCGTCGTTCCGACTTGCGAATCCGACCCGCCGGGTCCAGCGCCGATCGGGGTGACATCGATCAGATCCGTGACCGTCGTCGCGCCACTGTCGGTGGCGAACCGAAGCGTCCGCGGTCCCGGCTTCGCTCCGTGCGGCACGGTGACCACGAGCACGAAGCGATCGTCGGTGTTGCCGTCTTGGATGAGGACCACGAGATCGTCAAAGTCGATCCCCGTCAGACCGGATAGCCCGCCGCCTTCACGTGCGACGGACACCGTGATGCCGTCCTGACCCTGCCGAACTACGTTCGAAGGTGCGACGACCGGTGCCTCGGTCCCTGGGGCCCGAAGACCTCCGGGGCTGGAACAGCTAAGAGCCATCGACACCCACGTCGCCAGGACAAGCCCTTGCGATCTGGCCGGCGATCGAGTCGCATCGAAGGAAACTCTCACCTCCTGCGATCCTGCCACGTTCCGATCGCCGATGCGACTGCCGGGCTCCTCAGCATAGTATGCGAAGAGTGCAGGACTTCTCCGCGGCCCCAATCTACCGTGAGATTATCGCTCTGACGCTCGGCGTCGTGCCCATTTTGGGCGCGTGCGCGCCAAAGCGGCAAGGCGTCCGTTCCACCGTGACGCAATTGCCTCTCGCGAGCGCCGTCGCCCCGAGCCCCAGTGAAGACGTGCACGATTACCGGGGGCGCGCGCGCCTGTCGATGCAAGTGTGGACGAGGCGGGGACAGGGGCTGCGGGAGCTGCAAAACGCGCCGAGGCATGCCTCGCCAATCCGAAGTGTCCAGCCGCCATCGCAGCCGGGCTCTTCGTGGCGGCGAGCGATGCGCACGACCCCGACCTCGATTGTTTTCGCTTCATTGACGGCTCGGGGACCTACCGAGATCTCACCCGAGGCCGAGTGTGTCTCGAGCACCGGAGCAGGGAGATCGAGTGCGGCGATTCGTCGATGGACCTCCAAACTGCGGAGCTCGCGTTGATGCGAATCGACGGCGTCGGTGGGAAGGCAGATGCTCAAGGAGCGCGTGCGTTGCTCGCTTGCTGCTTTGACGACGCGACTCGCCAAGCGATTCTCGAGCACGCCGCGTCGAAATATCGCGATCCGAGAACGCCATCCGCAAATTTCTGCAAGGACATTGGCGGCACGACGGTCACGACCACCGAGTGCATGGCGCGCGACAACGTGAACTTAGACACGGCGCGTGAGCTCGAGGCAAAGGCCGTTGTCGCGGACCTGGACGACACGGGCAAGGATCTATTTGCCGCATCCGAGGCGGCGTACGCCGACTACGCTGCGGCGATGGGGCGGTTCGACTACGAGGTCCACGTGCAAGGAACGAAACGCGGCATCATGCTGCTCGGCACCGAAGCGAGGCTCAAGGCCTCCCGGGTCAAGGACCTCGTCGAGCTTCCGAGATTCGTCGCGAAGAAGACTTCGTCGAAGGAAGTCGAGATCGCGCGGCTCTCTTCCGCGGTCGCGCTGGCCCGAGTGAGCACGTCAACTGCCGCCGAGAAGGCCGCTCTCCAGAAGACGGAGCAGACATGGACTGTGTATCGCGACGCCGAAGTCGCCCTCTATGAGCACGTGTTTGGGTCGACGCAAGGTGCGAATCGCGTCCGCGCTTCACTTCTGGTCCGTCTTGAGTCGCGCCGGGCCAAAGAGTGCGCGCCGCAATCGTCTCTTGGCGAGTAGTCCAGAGAACTGGCCCTTCCACGCATGCGAACTGACCGGGTTACGGTTCTTCTTCGCCGACAGCTCCCGCGTCGAAAGAGGTGGCGACGCCCCTCATTGGTGCCTCCCGGCCAAAGACAGGAACAAGCAGATGGCCGTGATCGAGAGCATAGTGAGCACGAGGATCAACGTGACTTTGTCGCTCGGGGCCTTGAAGTTCGGCAGGTCCCCGCCGCCGAGAGCCTTGCTGATGTCCGCGATGCGGCCCGCGCCGAACAAGAGAAGCGCAACGAGGGCTATGAGAAGGATCTCGGTCGCTCCGATGTTGCCCATATGCGCCGTCCCCGTCCTGCGTGTTTAGCGCGTCGATGCCGCCCGGTCACCAAAGCTGGAGTTTGCACTCGGCATGTCGCATCCTCGGCCATCGTGTCGACCGCCGCCATCCCGCTGGACGATCCTGAGCTGTACCCCGACTCAATCGCGTCGCAGGCCGTTCGCCGCGAGCTCGTTCGCCCCGGCGTCGGCGGCGGCCTATGGCTCGTCGTTTCGTTGGCGCTCTTCGTTCTATCGCAGGCCGGCGACAAGCTCGTCGACATTGTCGTCCTCGTGGCGGTCATCTTCTTCCACGAAAGCGGGCACTATCTCGCGATGCGTGCCTTTGGCTATCGCGACCTGAAGATCTTCTTCGTCCCAATTCTTCGGTGCAATGGCCTCCGGCAAGCGAGCGGGTGTTGCGGCATGGAAGGAAGCGCTCGTCTCGCTCGCGGGGCCATTGCCGGGCATCGTCCTCGGGTGCGCTCTTGCGTGGATCCTGGGCGCGGCGACAGGCCCCGCACGGACGGCGATCCTCTCGCTCCTGCTCATCAACGCGTTCAACCTGTTGCCGCTCGGCGGGCTGGACGGCGGCCACCTCTTTCGGCGCATCCTCTTCTCGCGCCATCGCTACCTCGAGATCGCGTTCCAGGCCCTCGCGGGGATTGCGCTCCTCCTGATTGCGATCTGGCTGAAGTCGTGGGCGCTCGGCATATTCGCTTATCTGGGGCTCGGGTCCCTGCCGTATCGCACACGCCTCCTCGCGGCGGCGAGCCGCCTCCGCACGGACCTCGCGGGCGTGGCCGATGCGAGCATGCTCGACGGACCGCAGTGGACGAAACTCATCGGAGCGGCGCATCGCGCGGTGGGGGCCCGCGGCAAGCCGCGGCCGCGCGTCGTGGCCAGGACGATGGAGGCGCTGCTGCAGGCCATGCAGCCGGCTCCGTCCGTCACGGCGAGCCTGACGCTGGCCGTGACGTGGATGGCCGGTCTCGCACTCGCCGCCGTTGGGACGATTGGCGTCTCCGCACAAGCGGCGCCCCAGTAGGGCGCGGCGCCGCAGGAGCTCGGCGTGACCCCTGTTTCGCTCTTTTCGTTCGATCGTGAGTCGCGAATGTCGGATCCCGGCCGGCCGAGACGTCGCGTCGATGAAAGGCAGGTGCGTCATGAAGATCCAGGGAAGCGTTGCTCTCGTAACTGGTTCCAACCGTGGCCTCGGAAAGGCCCTTGTTTCCGCGCTTTTGGAGGCCGGCGCGGCCAAGGTGTACGCCGCGGCTCGGGACGCGAGCAAGGTCACCTCGTCCGATCCGCGTGTCGTCCCGCTCGCGCTCGATACGTTGAAACCCGAGCAGATTGCGGCGGCCGTCCGGGCGGCCGGGGACGTGACGCTCCTTGTCAACAACGCGGGCGTCTCCGCGTCGGCGAACGTCCTGACGGCGAGCCAGGCGGCGATGGAGACCGATTTCCGCACCAACGTCTTCGGCACGCTCGCGGTGGTGAAGGGCTTCCTGCCCGTGCTCGAGCGCGCGCCCGGGGGCGCGACGATCGTGAACGTGCTGTCGCTCGCCTCGCTCGGGAGCTTCCCGGCGCTCGGCGGCTACTCGGCGTCCAAGGCGGCCTCGTACTCGATCACGCAGGCGCTCCGTCCTGAGCTCAGGGGAAAGCACATCGAGATCCTCGCGGCGTTCCCGGGCCCGATCGACACCGACATGGTCAAGGACCTACCGATTCCGAAGACGAGCCCGGCCGACGTCGCGCGCGCCGTGCTCGCCGGGGTCGCGCGCGGCGAGGAGGACATCTTCCCCGACCCGATGGCGCAGCAGATGGGCGCGCTCTGGAGCAAGAGCCCCAAGGAGTACGAGCGCGCGTTCGCGAGCATGTGATTGGCACGAGGACGAATTGCCGAAAGGAGACGATCATGAAGACGAAGAATTTCACGACGACCATCCTGGTCGATCAGACGCCGCAGGAAGCCTTCGACGCCATCAACGACGTTCGCGGTTGGTGGTCGGGAGAGATCGAGGGGCGTACGGACGTGCTCGGCGCCAAGTTCACGTACAGCTATAAGAAGGTCCACCGCACCACGCAGACGATTACCGAGCTCGTGCCCGGCAAGAAGATCGTGTGGCACGTCACGGGCAGCCAGCTCAACTTCGTCCGCGACAAGAGCGAGTGGGACGGCACCGACATCGTGTTCGAGATCGCCAAAAAGGGCGACAAGACCGAGGTCCGCTTCACGCACGTCGGCCTGGTGCCTAGCATCGAGTGCTACGATGGCTGCTCGGGCGCGTGGGGCTTCTACGTGAACGAGAGCCTTCGAGACTTCATCGCGAAGGGCAAAGGGCAGCCCAACCTGGACGAGCGTCGTCCGGCTCGGGCGAAGAGTCGTGGCGAGCAGCGCGCGCACGACTCGCGGAGGTGAGCCGGTGACCGAGTATCTGGTGATGACGCGGGAAGACGAGCACGCCCACGCGTCGCAGTCGCCGAAGGCGATGTCGGAGCTCATCGAAAAGAGCGCCACGTACGCCGGCGAGCTGCGCCGCGCGGAGCGGCTCAAGGACAGCGGACGTCTTCGCCCCAGCAAGGAGGGCAAGCGCGCTCGTCGCGAGGGCGACCGCCTGGAGGTCCGCGACGGGCCCTTCGCTGAGGAGGGCAAGGCCCTCGGCGGCTACTATTGGGTCCAGGCGAGCAGTTTCGACGAGGCGACGGAGCTCGCAGCGAAGGCTCCCGTGCTACCGAGCGACGAGATCGACGTGCGCCCAGTGATGGCGGGCATGTGCCCGAAGGACAAAGAGGCGAAGCCGGGCAAGATCTTCGCCTGCGCGGTGCTCGGGAGCACCAAGACGGAAGAGGCGTGGGTCGAAGTGATGGACCGGATCGACGACGAAACGCGCGGTCGCTTCCCGGAAGCGTCGTTCCTCGGGGGCCTTCGCCTCGAGCCACCGAGGAGCGGACGGCGCATCGTGACGCGCGGAGAGAGGCGCGCAACGTTCGACGGGCCGTTCCTCGAGAGCAAAGAGGTCATCGGCGGACTATTCTTTGTGCGCATGACGAGCATCCAAGACGCGGTGCGGTGGGCCGCCGAGACCCCATTCGTCGTGCGCGGCGCGCTGGAGATCCGCGAGCTGTGGCGGAACTGACGGCGATCGTCCAAGACACGGTGCGCACCGAGCGCGGGCGGATCGTGGGGGGGCTCCTTCGCCTATGCGGGAGCCTCGACGCCGCCGAGGAGGCTTTCCAGGAGGCGGCGCTCGCGGCAGTGCAAGCGTGGCGCGGCGAGGTCCCGTCGAACCCTGGCGCCTGGCTGATGACGGCCGCCAAGAACAGCGCGAGAGACGCGCGGCGCCGGCGCGTGGTCGCCGAGGCGAAAGCGCCACTCCTCGTCGAGGACGAAATGGATCCGCGAGACACGATCGACACAGTGAGCGACGACTATCTCCGGCTCATCTTCACCTGCTGTCACCCCGAGCTGTCGGCCGACAATCAGATCGCGCTCACGCTGAAGGTGGTCGCGGGGTTCTCGACCGAGGAGATCGCGCGGGCGTTCGTCTGCTCGGAGGCCACGGTGTCGCAGCGGATCTTGCGCGCGAAGCAGACGATCGACGAGAAGAAGGTCGGGTACGCGATCCCGGAGCGCGGCGATGTCGCGGAGCGCGTGTCGGCGGTGCTGGGCGTCCTCTATGCGATGTTCAACGAGGGGCACACCGGACGGAGCGGCCCGTTGATGCGGCTCGACCTCCAGGCGGAGGCGCTACGCCTCGCGCGGCTGCTCTCCGACCTCGTGCCGCGCGAGCCCGAGACGTTCGGCGCGCTTGCGATCATGGCGTTCGGCGCAGCGCGTGCGCACACGCGCATCGACGGCGAGGGGCTGCCGATTCTGCTCGCCGCGCAGGATCGATCGCGATGGAATAAGGAGCTTCTCCGCGAAGGGCTGATGGCGCTTCGGCGTGCGCGCTCGCTCGGAGGGCGAGGTCCATACGTCCTGCAAGCCGAGATCGCGGCGGTCCACGTGACGGCGCCGACATGGGAGAGTACGGACTGGGCGGCCATCGTCGCAGCTTACGATGGGCTCGGGGAGATCTCGCCTTCCCCGATCGTGGCGCTGAACCGCGCGGTCGCCGTCTCAATGCTCGCCGGACCCTCCGCGGGCCTCGCGGCGCTGAAGGCGATCGAGCGGCCGCTCGCGGACTACCACCTCTTCTACGCCGCGCGCGCTGAGATGCTCGAGCGCACGCGAGGCGACCCACGGCCCGACCTGGAAAGAGCGATCTCCCTCGCGACGAACGAAGGCGAGAAGCGGCTGCTCGAGCGACGGCTCCTTGATCGCCTCGCGCGCATGAAGCGCTCCTGAGATCGGACGCACCGAGTACCCCGTTGACGAGGGCGCCGATAGGCCGCCCTCGACGAGGCTCAGGATTGATCGGATCGGATCAATCGCTGCCGAGGTGGCGGCCGGACCTCCGGCGGCGAACGATGTCCACCGCGACGGTGTACAGGAGCGCGCACGCAACACCGTAGGAGACTTCGACGAAGCGGTGGAACGCGACCAGGCGTGCAGGCTCAGCGCGAGGGATGACCGTGATTACGGTGACCGCGACCGCACAAAGGCGCGAGGCGTTCTCGAGCCGCAGCAGGTGGCAGAGCCCCACGGCGACGAGGATGGCGAGCCCGTAGAGGACGACGTTCTGGTGCCAGTGAGCGGCGCTTGCCCATCCAATGAGGCTGCCGATGACGGTCCCGAGAAGGCGTTCGACGGCAGCCTTCTTCGTCGCCTCGCCATCGGGATAGAGGACGACGACCGCCGCGATCGGCGCCCAATACGTCTCGGTCAGGGACGGCACCAAGCTCGCCGTCGAGTAGCAGAACATTGCGAGAACGGCCGCGCCGACGCCGTGAAAGAGCGCCGTGCGCCACGTCGCCCTCCAACTCTTCGCGGCCGCCGCGTCCATTCGAGTAGCCTACTCTTTTCCGCGCCCCGTCCAGATCCCCCCAGCCTGAGGTTCACGAGGCAACGGTGGCGATTCGCATCCGCATGATCGTCGCGACAGCGTGCGGCCCACCCATTCGGCGCCCGTTGGGATCACGACAGCCAGCGCTCGCTCCACGCCCACAGCCGCTGTGCGATCGCCGGATCGATCGCGTAGGGCCGGACACCGTCGTCGCCCTCGGCCTTGACCGGCGCGACGTCGCAGTTCTCGCAGTACACGCCGCCGAGGCCCGCGAGCTGCGAGCTGGTCGCGCACCAGATCGTCGTCGCAGCACCCTGTTCGACGGTCTTGAAGCTGCCGATCCGGCGGGCGCGCTCGACGACGAGCTTCAGCTCCTCGGGATCGTAGTTGCGCGCCAGATCGGTCTCGAGGATCGCGCCGGGGTGGAGCGAGAACGCTCGTATGCCCTCCGGCTGGTAGCGCCGGTCGGCCTCGACGGCGAACAGCACGTTCGCGGTCTTCGACTGGCCGTACGCGACCATCTTGTCGTAGGGGCGATGTTCGAAGTTGGGGTCCTCGAAGTCGAAGGCGGAGCGCACGTGACCGCGCGACGACAACGCGACGACACGCGCGCCGCTGGCACGTTGCAGCGCGGGGAGCAGGCGCGCGAACAGCCGGAAATGGCCGACGTGGTTCACTGCGAGCTGCGACTCGAGCCCGCGCGCATCGCGCGATAGCAGCGCGGCCATGATGCCGGCGTTGTTGATGAGGAGGTGCAGCGGTCGATCGCCGAAACGGGCCGCGAACGCATCGATCGTAACCGGCACGGCGAGATCGAGCTCGTCGATGGTGACATTCGCGAGACCCGAGAGCGCGGCGGTCGCTTTCGCGATGTCGCGCGCCGGCACGATCACGTGTGCACCGGCGGCGGCGAGCACGCGCGTGGTTTCGAGACCGATGCCGGCGTAGCCACCGGTGACGATCGCGGTGGTCCCGTCGAGGCGGCGCTCGCCGATCACATCGCGGGTCGTGGTCCTCGCGCCGAAGCCCGACGGAAGAGGATGTTGCGGAGACATGGGTGGAATCCTTATCCCAGAACTAAAGAGCCGTGCCCAGCTTCGCAGCGAGAACGGACTGTTCGCGTTTCCCAACGTCCGCGTGAGCCTGCGCGGCGCGAAGCCACCTGAGTGACCGACCTCTCGTAGCTCGACGTCCGCCCGATCATCGCCAACACGTTCACCGATGAATTGGCAGAACGCGTACGCGCGCCATGTGCTCGTCGACAGTAACCAGGGCACCGGCACTGAGCGACGGCGCTTGCTCGGTGAGAACTCGGACGACGAGGCTGCCGATGGCCTCGGGCAGGACGTTTTGCGTGCGGACTTGAAGGACGCTGGGCCCCCGCGCACGCGTCAGCGCGAGCAAAGTCCCGAAGTCCAGGTCGTGTGTGAAAACGATGTATCCGTGCTCGCGAGCGTACCGCAGCAGCTCTTCGTCGGGTGCACGCGGATCCCCGACGGTGGTCCAATGCAGAGCGTCAACTCCATTCGCGGCAAAGACCTCTGTCCAGGCGGGTGCCAGATTGACGTCGATCAGAACCTTCATCACTGCGAGAGAGGCACTTCGATCTCTTCAGTTCGCCACGCCGCGTATGCCAGAGCCGCCCTGATGTCGTCGGGCTCTAGATACGGATACGCCGCCAAGATATCGTCCGTCGTCTTTCCTGCTGCGAGCAAGCCGATGATCGTACCGACGGTGACGCGTAGTCCGCGGATGCACGGACGACCGCCCATCACCCTAGGGTCGTGCGTGATCCTCGAGAGGGCGTCCATGCCCTAATAATACCACGTAGTCTTCGAATGCCCCTAAGGGAGAGGCGGCCTCGTGCGCTTGCCTGATGTCCGTGCCATTCGGCGTATCGAGATGATGAGGGACGTGCTTGCCCGCCACGGGGGGGGCCTCCAGGCGGGCGCCGTGGTTTACCGTTCAGCGGGAGAAGACCCAGCGTCTCCTTCATCTGCCGCATCATTGTGATGCGTCTGCGCATTATTTGAGCGTGTTCCAGAACGCCCAGCCGGTCATGGAAAGGTAGCCGTTGCCTGCCTGGTGGGCGCCACCGGTGTCGCACCAGACGACGGGCGACGAGCAGCCGCCGTAGAATTGGCAGTTGGCCTTTCCGAACATCATCGTGGTGGTCGTCGTGCTGCAGCCGTTGAGCTGGATGAACAGGTCGCGCGCCACCGCCACTCCGATCGGGCGGCCTTTCGAGTCGTTGGTGTTGGCGGAGTCGCCTGGGAACTCCATCACGGCCGCGCCACCAGTGCACATCGGGCGGTCGACCGGGATGCCGCCCGAGTCGGCGGCCACGCCGCGGATGACGTTGCCGCGCCCGCACGCGAGGTAGTTCGAGAGCCAGCCCCCGCTGCTCGTGCCGGCGGCGAAGATCCGGCCCTTGTCGACGCAGTACTTCGCATAGACCTCCTCCATGACCTGGTCGAAGTAGTTGAGTTCGGGCGAATCGACCGTGCTCTCTCTGCCCGCCTGGAAGCATCCAGACACCGAAATGCCCTGGACGTAGAAGATGTCCGTGCGGCCCGTGAACGAGCTGCCTTCGCAGGCAGTCGCGCCGCAGCCCGGCCCGTAGAAGACGACCGGATAGGGTTTCGCCGGATCGTAGCCTTTTGGGATCGTCGTGCAGTACTTGCGGTGCGTGTAACCCGCCACGTACTGCTGGGCCATGCCAGTGATGTCGATCATGTGCAAGGTTGCCTGCCCGATCGAGCCCTGAGCGGGGGGGGCCAGGTTACAGCCTGCGCTTGGGCCGGAGGGCCGTCCGCCCGCACCGGTCGTGCC
>WNFJ01247732.1_pt2 | contig 40045 bp, 39 predicted proteins | sample 5400461 | NCBI WGS metagenome assembly WNFJ01 (sample SAMN13153349, study PRJNA577476) | soil metagenome | isolation source: 115 cm saprolite on Douglas fir-dominated hillslope | place: USA:California | collected 2013-09-17
ACGTGCTCGTCTGCAACGCGGCCATCCGGCCCCACAAGGCCCTCGCCGAGACGTCGCTCGACGACTGGCACCGCGTGCTCGCCGTCAACCTCCACTCGGCCTTCTACCTGGCGCGCGCGGTCGTCCCCGGGATGAAGGAGCGCGGGCGCGGCAGCGTCATCGCGATCGGCGGGCAGTCGAGCCTGACCGGGCGGCCCAACACGGCGGCGGTCACCGCCGCGAAGACCGGGCTGCTCGGCCTGGTGCGCGCGCTCGCCGCCGAGCTCGGGCCGTTCGGCATCCGCGTCAACATGGTGGTGCCCGGCTTCATGGACACGGAGCGGCGCTACGCGGAGTGGTACCCGGAGTTCCGCCAGGCGCCGCCGGGCGCGCCGGAGCAGCTCAAGGAGATCCCGCTCCGCCGGCTCGGCCGGCCCGAGGAGATCGCCGACGCGTGCGTGTTCCTCGCGTCCGACGCCTCGGCCTACGTCACCGGCGACGCGCTCCGCGTGATGGGCGGGCGCCTGATCGGCTGAGCGTCGGGCTCCGTCGCGTCATGACGCGCCCGGTAGGTGCTCGGCGGCGGCGCGGTGACTCGCGAGAAGGCCCGGAACGCGGCCCGGGTCCGTGCGCCCCCAGCCGCACTCCGACGCGACCCCGAACGCATCCACGAATGCTCGCGCCGCCCGGATGCGCGCGAGGTCGCCGTCGCGGTCGTCATGGTGGATGAGCCCCAGGTAGAGCGTCGAGTCGGCGAAGCCCGCGAGCTGCGCGAGGGGGCGGACGTAGGCGGCGTCGGTGCGGTCGCGGGGCACGGGCATGTGGAGGAAGTCGATGCGTCGCGCGAGCGCCTGACGCACGCCGTTGGCGATCTCGACCATGACGGCCATGTCGCGGGGCATCACGAGGTGCTGGTCGGCGGGCGAGCCGTAGCACAGGTGGTAGCCCATCTCGATCGCGGCAGGCACGGCGTCGCCGAGCCGCGAGAGCTCGGCGAGGATCTGGCGCTTGTAGTCCTCGGGCCGGTCGGCGAAGAAGCTCTCGTAGATCAGGACTTCCTGGCAGACGTCCCACTGGATCGCGAGCTGCGCCGGCGGGATCGACGCCAGGATGTCCGCGAGCGCCCGCCGGAGCGCGCGCTCGTACGTCGCGATGTACGCTGCGCGCGCCCTGAGGCTGACGTACATGTAGGCGCTCGCCATGGGCGTCGGCAGGCAGACCTGGAACCTCACGCCCGCGGGGATCACGCCCGCCGCCTGGAGTCCGCGAAACACCTCGTGCGAGGCCCGAGCGGCCGGCGCGTAGCCGGTCTCGAACTCGACGCCGTCCGGATCGATCCCCGCGCGAAAGCGGAGCAGGGGCGTCTCGCGCAGGAGCTTGCCGTCCCACTGATGGAGCGCGAAGAGCGGCACGGTGGGGTCGATCTCCATGGCGGGATGCTTCTCGAGCATCAGACGCTGGAAGTAGATCCAGCGCCGGCGCTCGCCGGTCTCGCCGTCCGGGAGGCGCCGCAGGTGGGGACCGAGCGCCGCGGCCACGGCGCGAAACACCGTCTCGGCGTCGGCCAGCGGCACGCTGCCGATGAGATGGACGGCGCCGTCACCGTGAGACATCGTGCGCCCACTGTATCCGATTCTCGACGTTGACCGATGGCGGAGACTGCCGGATACTTTCGCACATGACGCTCTCGGGTTACCGCCGCCGTCTGGCGGGTGGACGATGAGCGAGCACGCGTTCCTCGCGGCGATGCTGGCGGTCGTTGGGCTCGAAGCCGCGTGGGTTGGCTACATGGCTTATCGTGCGTACCGCACGTCCCAGCAGATCGAGGGCATCAGCGCGGCGGTATACCTCGAAGTCCGCAAAATCCTCGGCCAGTCGCGGTAGGTCGGGCTGCGAAGAGCCGCCATCTTGGATGGCGCGGGGATGATCGACGTGCTGCGCGACATGAGCAACGCGGCTCTGGTGCGAGCCGCGGAGGCAAACCTCACAGCGTTCCACGTCTCAATGAGCGAATGGCCCGAGGTCACCCTTCACCGGGACGACGACCGGGTCTGGACCGTGAGCCGGCGTCGCTTCTCCCTCTGCAACGTGCTTCTGGAAGCCCGTTTCGACTCCGCTGACGTGGATCGGCAGATCGAGCGAGCGTTGACTCCGTATCGGACAGCCGACGTCAATCTCATGTGGAAACTCGGACCATCGACGCGACCCGGCAACCTCGGCGATCGTCTCGTCGACCACGGCTTCGTCGTCAGGCCCACGCTGCGGGGCATGGCGCTGGACCTCACATCGCTCAAGCCGACCGCCGTGGTCCCGCCCGGGCTCGAGATCCGTGAGGTCATCGACTCGGGAACCCTGGAGCTTTGGCGTCAGGCGGTCGATCGCGGGTTCGGCTGGCCTGCTTACGGGTCGCGGGACGTCGCGGACAATCTCGGCTACTTCTTGAGGACGGGCGTCGCGCATTCCTTCGTGGCCTACGTCGGCATCGCCGACGACATCCCGGTCGCTTCGTCCCTCGTCTTCTTCGGCACCGGCGTCGCCGGGCTTTACCACGTCTCAACGGCCCCGGATCACCGCAGGCGAGGGATCGGCTCGGCGATCGCCAGAGCACCGCTTGTGGAAGCGCGCAGGCGAGGTTACCGGGTGGCCGTTCTCCATGGGACGCAGATGGGCTACCCCGTCTATCGGCGGCTCGGATTCGAGGAGGTATGCTCCATCGACCTGCGCCTGCGTCTCAATGAATCCTGACGCGGCGGATACCGCGGCCGCTCAGCGCGTGCGATAGACGACGAGCCGGTCGGTGCCGGACTCGGGCGCCCACACCTCGCCGGGGCGGCCGAGGATCTGGCGCACGTTCGTGCCGCGGCGGTCGCTCGGGAACGCGTCGAATGTCTCCGTCTCCGGGTCGAAGCGGACCATCGCGTTCGCGCCCCAGTCCGAGAGCCACACCTTGTCCTTGTCGTCCACGTAGACGGCGTAGGCGCGCGGCCGGTCGCCGGGAAGCTTCCACGTCTTCCAGGCGCCGGTCCGGGGATCGTAGCGGCTCACGTTGCCGGAGTTCCACTCGCTGACCCAGATCCGCCCCCTGGAGTCCGACCACACGCGGCGCGCGCCCTGTGTCCGGGTCGGCGGCTCGAGGACCGTCGCCGCGCCCGTGTCCAGGTCCACGCGCGCGATGTAGCTGCCGGCGAGCGACGCGTAGTAGACGTCGCCGTCCGGTGTCGTCGCGATTCCGTACGGACCGAAGCCGCGGGGCGCGTCCCAGACCTGCAGGACGCCGCTCGTCGGATCGAGCCGGCCGTAGACACCGCTCTGGCCCGTGAACCAGACGCGGCCCCGCCTGTCGAAGGTCAGGGTGTTGAGGTTCACGTAGCCACGCCCCTCGGGCAGCGGCCAGCGCGTGACCGCGCGGGTCGCCGGATCCACGCGGACGATCGAGTTGGTGCCGCCCTCGGTGATCCACGGAGCGCCGTCGGGCCCGACGATCACGCCGTGCGGAGCCGCGCCCGGGCCGAGCGAGACGAGCTCGACCTTGCCCGTCGCGGGGTCGAGCCGGCCGAGCTTGCCCGCACGCTGGGCGGTGTACCAGACGATCCCGTCGGCGCCGACCGCGACGTCGTGCGGCCCCCCGCCGCCCGCGGGCAGCGCATAGGCCTTGACGGAGACCTCGGCCCGCGCGTCGGCCGCGACGACGAGGGCCGATACGATGAGGGCGAGCGCGACGAACGCCCGTATCACGCGCCGATCTCCAGAAAGTCCTTCAGCGCGGCGAGCACGGCCTCGGGGTTGTCCTCGTGGAGCGTGTGGACGGCGTGCGGGATCTCGACGAGCCGGCCGCGCGGCAGCTCCTTCACCATCCGCTCGGCGACGTCCCGGTCGAGCACCGTGCTCTCCTCGCCGCGCAGCACCAGGGTCGGCGGCGTGATCGAGCGGAGGAGCGCCCACCAGTCGACGTCGGCCTGCGAGCGCCGCTCCTTGACGCTCGGGTGCCACGCCCACACGAGCGCGCCGTCCGGCCGCTGCCGCAGGCTCGACGACACGACCCAGCGGTAATAGTGGATGCCGGGGTGCGGGTTCGCGCGATAGAGGTGGCGCGCCGCCTGCTCGATGCTCTCCCACGTCTCGGGCTCGGGCGGTCCGGAGGCGACCATGGCACGCTTGCTGACCTCCGGACCGATGTCCACGACGACCAGCTTCTCGACGAGGTCGGGCCGCTTCGAGGTGAAGTACATCCCGTTCCGGCCGCCCATCGAGAGCCCGATCAGGACGAACGAGGTGAGGCCGAGCTCGGCGACGACGCCCGCGATGTCGTCGAAGGCGGCCACGGCGTTGTACACGTCGGCCGGGTCGCTGTCGCCGTGGCCGCGCTGGTCGAGGGCCAGGACGCGGAAGTGCGGCTGCAGCGCCATCGCGAGCGTGTCCCACGCGTGGGCGTGGCCCGTGAACCCGTGCAGCAGCAGCAGCGGCGTGCGGCCCTCGCCGCCCCAGTCGAGGAGGTGGAGCCGCAGGCCGTTGACAGTAACGACGCGATCGAGCGGGCGCAGGAGGTTCATCGCGACGCCTCCCAGAGTAGCAGGTCGGACAATGATACGATCCCCCCATCGCCAGGAGGAGGGGAGCCATGACGACCCGCATCTACGCCGGCGCAGCTCACTGGACGACCGAAGGACGCACCCGGCACACGGGCGGGATCTATCGCCAGACGGCCGGCGACGACCGCTGGGAGCGCCTCCGCGGCGGGCTGCCCGAGGACGCCGAGGTCCGCGCGATCGCGATTCACCCCCGCGATCCACGCGTGATCTACGCGGGCACGCAGCACGGCCCGTACAAGAGCCCCGACAGCGGCGACACCTGGAAGTCTCTCGGCTTCCCCGACGCGGACATGGCCGTCTGGTCGCTCGCCTTCGATCCGCGGAACCCGGACGTCCTCTACGCCGGGACGGCGCCGGCCGCCGTCTACCGGAGCGCCGACGGCGGGGGCACCTGGCGGCGGCTCGACGCCCTCAAGGCGCCCGGACGCGTCAAGATGAGCTTTCCGTGCCGCGTGACGCGTCTCGCGATCGACCCGACCTATCCCGACGAGATCTACGCGGCGCTCGAGGTGGACGGCGTCCTGCGCAGCCCGGACGGCGGGGCCACGTGGGAGGACGTGAGCCGGGACCTCGTCAATCTCGCCGAGCGTCCGCACCTCAAGAGCCGCATCGTCAGCGACACCGAGAACGAGGGCATGCTCGACTCGCACGCGCTCTGCGTGTCGAGTGCCATGCCGCGCACGGTGTTCCTCGCCCTCCGCATGGGGCTCTTCCGGAGCGCCGACCGCGGAGGGACCTGGGAGGACATGGAGATCGGGCGCTTCTCGCCGCTCACCTACGCGCGGGACGTGCGCGTCTCGCCCCACGACCCCCGGACGCTGGTCGCCTGCCTGAGCCCCGCCGCGCGCAGCGAGGACGGCTCGCTCTACCAGAGCGACGACGTGGGACGGAGCTGGCGGCGCATCGACCACGGCGTGAAGGCGCGCGCCACCATGATGTCCGTCGCCCTGCACCCGTCGGACCCGCGCCAGGTCTACGGCGCCACGCGCTGCGGGCAGGTGTTCGGCACGCAGGACGGCGGCCGGACGTGGGGCGAGTCCCGGCTGCCGGAGGGCACCCAGGACGTCTACGCGGTCGCCTGCGCCTGAGCGGTCCCGGGCGGCGCCGCGGAGCATGGAGAAGCTGGCGACCGGCTACGGGCTCATCGTAAGCCAACACATGGCGGTGGCCGCATGAACCGGCGGCGATTCCTTGGAGCTGTCGCAACCCTCGTCGCGGCGCCGCTCGCCGCCGAAGCGCAGCAGGCAGGAAAGGTCCCCCGGATCGGTTTCCTGTTTTTCGGTTTTCCCGGACCCTCGCGAGAACTCGACGCCTTCCGCCAAGGGTTGCGTGAGCTCGGTTACACCGAGGGGCAGAACATTGTCATCGAGTACCGATTCGCAAGCGGGCGGGTAGAGCGACTGCCCGAGCTTGCGACCGAGCTGGCCCGTCTCAAGCCGGATGTTCTCGTCACCCCAGGTACGCCAGCGTCTCTGGTCGCCAAGCAGGCGACCAGCACGATTCCCATAGTCTTCGCGGGCGTTGCCGATGCCGTGGGTGCCGGGCTCGTCGACAACCTCGCGCGACCGGGTAGGAACATCACGGGGTTGACAAGCATCAGCGCCGAGTTAGGCGGGAAACGGTTGCAGCTCCTCAAGGAGGTTGCCCCCAAGGCTTCCCGCGTGGCGGTCCTCTATAATCCGGCCGATCGATCCAATGTGCTGGTATTGAAGGAGCTCCAAAAATCGGCCCCGGCACTGGGTCTTACACTGCAACCGCTCGAGGTGCGAGGACCTGGCGAGTTCGAGGGCGCCTTTGTCGCGATGACCCGGCAGCACGCCCACGCGCTCTTCGGGGCCGCGGGCGTTCTAACCACCGAGCATCGAAAAGCCCTCGTGGACCTCGCTGCCAAGCGGCGGATACCGGCGATGTGGGGGGAGCGGCAATTTGTTGAGTCTGGTGGCCTTATGTCCTATGCGGTGAGCTTTTATGAGCAGGTTCGAGGCGCCGCCGTCTACGTGGACAAGATCCTCAAAGGAGCCAAGCCAGGCGACCTGCCCGTGGAGCAACCTACGAAGTACGATCTGGTGATCAACCTCAACACGGCTCGGACGCTGGGCCTCACGATCGCGCCGTCGCTGCTGCTGCGGGCGGATCACGTCATTGAGTGATCTCGCTCTGAGAGGGTCAAGGATCGCCGGGCCGGGGCAGGCCAGGCGTACCCGCCAGGTGATTGGGCTAGTCCTCGGCGCAAGCTTGCTGGCCGGCGGCTCCGGGGTCGGTCGAGCCGCCGAGCCCCCGGTCGGCCTCGCCATCCTGCAGCAACTGCGCAGCTTCGCCACGATGGGCAGCGTGCTGTACATCGCGGCGCATCCGGACGACGAGAACACGCAGGTCATCACCTACCTGGCGCGCGGTCGTGGATACCGGACGGCCTATCTGTCGCTCACGCGCGGCGACGGTGGCCAGAACCTGCTGGGTCCCCAGCTCCGCGAGCAATTGGGCGTGGCTCGCACTCAGGAATTGCTCGCCGCGCGGCGTCTGGACGGGGGACGGCAGTATTTCACGCGGGCGAAGGACTTCGGGTATTCCAAGGATTACCAAGAAACGCTGAGGATCTGGGAGCGGCAGGCGGTCCTGGCCGACATCGTCCGCGTGATCCGCTCGTTCCGGCCGGACGTGCTCATGACGCGTTTCTCTCCGCAGCCCGGGAACACTCACGGCCATCACACCGCGTCCACCGTCCTCGCCATCGAAGCCTTCAAGCTCGCTGGCGACTCCCGGGCATTTCCCGAACAGCTCGGCGAGCTGACCGTGTGGCAACCGAAACGCATTCTCCACAACCTCGGCATGCGCGGTGGCGGAGCCGACGCCGCCGGCGGCGACCGGGCAGGCGCCGTGCAGATCGAGGTCGAAGGCAACGACCCGGTGCTGGGCGAATCGTTCGCCTCCATCGCCGCCCGCAGCCGAGCCATGCACAAGACGCAGGGCTTCGACGTGGGCGAGCCGCCGGGCGGCTGGCGGAAGGCCGAGCTCTTCCTGACGCTCGGTGGCGAACCCGCGATCCACGACATCCTCGACGGAGTGGACACGACGTGGAACCGCGTGCCGGGCGGCGCTGAGATCAGACGATTGATCGAGGAGGCGATCGCGCGATTCGACCCGGAAGACCCGGCGGCCAGCGTGCGCGCCTTGCTGGTGATCCGCCGCCTGGTTTCCGCGTTGCCCGCGGACCCCGTCGTCAGCGACAAACGCCAGCAGCTGGACCGGATCATCCAGGCGTGCATCGGTCTCGAGCTCGAGACCGTGGTGGGTCAACCCGAGATCGTGCCCGGCGAAACGCTGAAGATGCGCCACACTGCCGTCGTGCGATCTCGCATCCCTGTTCGCTGGATGGCGGTGCGTTACCCGAGCATTCACCGCGCGGCCACGAAGATCCTCGAGCTGCGCGCGAACCACCCGGTCGTTCGTCACGCGACCCAGGTCCTGCCCGCCACCATGCCGCCAAGCCAGCCGTACTGGTTGCGCAAGGAAGGCACGGCCGGCTTGTTTCATGTGGATGATGCTTCGCTCATCGGCCGTGCCGAGAATGCGCCAGCCTTTCCGATCGAGTATGTCTTTGACGTTGGCGGTCAGTCCCTGGTGATTGCGGGGGAACCGGTGCCGGCGGCGCCGGATCCTGCGAACGCGGCCATGCGCCGCCGTTTGGACGTCATCCCGCCGGTCTCACTTCGTTTCGCGTCGAGTGTGGAGCTTTTCGTGCCCGGCGGCGCACGACCGGTGACGGTCGAGCTCACCGCCGCCCGCGCGCGCGTCGCCGGCGCCGTGCAGTTGGAGGCGCCGAGCGGCTGGAGGATCACCCCCGCCTCACAACCATTTCGCCCGGCCGCAGTAGGGGAGCACGCCCAGTACACCTTCACCGTCACGGCACCAGCCCAGCTCGCCACGGCAACACTCGAGGCCAGCGTGGAGATCAACGGCGCACGGTTCAATACTCAGCGCGTCGAGCTTCGCTACGACCACATTCCGTTCCAGCTCCTCCAACCCGCCGCGAGCCTGAAAGCGGTCTCCCTCGACCTGGCAATTCGAGGCCGTCGAGTCGGCTACCTGCCGGGCGCGGGCGACGACGTGGCCGGATACTTGGAGCACATGGGTTATGCGGTCACGCAGTTGATCGGCGCTGATTTGATTCCGGACAAGCTGCGCCCCCTGGATGCTGTCGTCATCGGTATCCGGGCCTTCAACACCCGGAAGGATCTCGCCGGCCGTTTACCGGCGTTGTTCGCGTATGTCGAGGCCGGCGGAAATGTCATCGCGCAGTACAACACCTCTGAGGGCCTGGGCGCAAACTGGCTGGCGCCCTTCCACCTGCGCATTTCGCGAGACCGTGTCACGGACGAACATGCGCCGGTGACGTTTCTGGCGCCCGATCATCCGGCGTTGACCGGGCCGAATCGCATCACCCAAGCGGATTTTGACGGGTGGGTGCAGGAGCGCGGGCTGTATTTCCCGGACCAATGGGACGAACGCTTCACGGCGATCCTTGCGTCCGGCGATCCCGGCGAGACACCGCTCCGAGGCGGCCTGCTCGTGGCACGGCACGGAAAGGGGTATGTCGTGTACACCAGCCTGGCGTGGTTTCGGCAACTTCCTGAAGGAGTGCCCGGAGCGTATCGGCTGTTCGCGAATCTCGTCTCCTTGGGCAAGTGACCCGACCGCCGCTGCCTGACCAGCGATCCGATGCCGAGCCCCCCGGCCTGCCTGGGTTCCGCACGTGGCGCGGCGTGTACCTGTTCGTGTTCGGGTGGTTTGTCCTCGTGGTGGTCCTGCTGGCGATGTTCGCTCGGATCTTCTCGTGAACGTCGCCGATTGGGTGGTGTTGCTCGGCACCATGGTCGGCATCGCCGCGTACGGTTCGTGGCGCACGCGCCACATCCGGAGCCTCAACACGTACCTGAGGGGCAGCCAGTCCACCGGCTGGGGCACGATTGGCCTGTCCGTGATGGCCACGCAGGCGAGCGCGATCACCTTTCTCTCGATCCCGGGACAGGGCTTCGAGAGTGGCATCGGATTCGTGCAGAACTATTTCGGGTTGCCGCTCGCGCTCATCATCGTGTGCGCGGTGTTTCTGCCCATGTACCGGCGGCTCGGCGTGTATACCGCCTACGAGTTTTTGGGCCGGCGCTTTGACCGGAAGACGCGTCTGCTTGGCGCGGGATTGTTTCTGCTGCAACGTGGCCTCGCCGCGGGAGTGACCATCTACGCGCCTGCCATCATTCTCTCCACGGTGCTGGGCTGGCGGCTGGATCTCATCATCGTGTTCACCGGGTTCCTCGTCATCGTGTACACCGTCACGGGCGGCAGCGAAGCGGTCAGCCTGACGCAAAAGTGGCAGATGGCGGTGATCTTCGGCGGCATGGTGACGGCCTTGGTCGTGTTGCTGGTCAAGCTGCCCGAGGGGCTCGGGTTCAGTGGTGCCGCGCACGTTGCCGGCGCCCTGGGCAAATTGCAGGCGGTGGATTTTTCGTTCGACCCGAGCCGGCGCTACACGCTCTGGACCGGCCTGCTGGGCGGATTGTTTCTCTCGCTCTCGTATTTTGGCACCGACCAATCGCAGGTGCAGCGCTACATCGGCGGCGGCTCGTTGCGCGAAGGCCGCCTCGGTCTGATGTTCAATGCGCTCCTGAAGATTCCGATGCAATTCCTCATCCTCTTGCTCGGCGCGCTCTTGTTCGTCTTCTACCAGTTCGAATGTCCACCGCTGTTCTTCAACCAGTCCGAGTGGCAGCGTCACGCGCGAGGTCCGGACGGCAGCACATTCCTGGCCCTCGAAGAGCGATACGCCGTCGAGGTCGCGGACACCCAGAAGGGGATTCGCGCGTGGCTCCACGCCCGCACGTCCCAGGACGCCGCCGAGGAGTCGATCGCCCGCGCCACCATGCTCGAGGCCAACCGCCGGGCCGCCGCAGTCCGCTCCGAGGCCAAAGCCGCACTCGTGGCGGCCGATCCGCGTGCCAAGACGAAGGACTCCGACTACGTCTTCATCACGTTCATCCTGGCCGAGCTCCCGCACGGTGCGATCGGTCTGCTCATCGCGGTGATGTTCGCTGCGGCGCTGTCTTCCAAAGCGGCGGAACTCAACGCGCTCGGCACGACGACGACGATTGACTTCTGGCGGCATTTCCGTCCGCTCGCCGCCGCCGATGAGGCGCGCAACGTGCGAGTAGCGAAGCGCTTCACCGCCCTGTGGGGCCTCTTCGCCGTGGCGTTCGCGCTGTTCGCCGGCTTCGCCGAGAACCTCATCGAGGCGATCAATATCCTCGGCTCCATCTTCTACGGTGTCGTGCTCGGGATCTTTCTGGTGGCGTTGTTCTTTCGGCGAGTGGGCGGCAGTGCGGTTTTCTTCGCGGCCCTGGCGGCCCAGGCCCTCGTGATCGTGATGTTCTTTTCGCTCACCATCGGCTATCTCTGGTACAACCTCATCGGCTGCGCGACGTGCATCGCCCTCAGTATGCTGCTGCAGGCTGTCCTGGGGCCGCGCGCTCCCGGCGATGGAGGCGGTGCGGCATGAGCGTGGAGCCGGTCATCGCGTTCGGCCAGCAGCCCTGCGGGTTTTTCCCTCGGCGCTTTCTCGTCGCCAAGATTCGGACCGCCCGGCGGCTGCAGACGCAGATGGGGGGACGGCTCGTGTTCTTTTGCCATGACAGCGACCACGACCCGCGCGAGACGCGAACCATTCTGCGCCATCGCACGACTGGTGAGCCTGTGCCGCTCAACTTCGCGGTCGCCACGAAGCTTCAGCGAAAGTTCTCACCGCTCTACGTGAAGCGGATCAGGCCGGACTGGCACGGCAAGACCTTGCTTCAGTTGCCCAACTACGTGGACGGCCGGCTGATCGACCTGTTCCGGCAGACGTCTGCGGAGACGGTGGCGGACTTCTGTCTCGAGATGTATCGTCGCATGGGGCTGCTCGAGGGGATTCACGTAGCGCGCTCGAGCGATCCGGCGTTGCGGCGCGGCGCTTGCGAGGTGAGTGAGTTCTTCGTGGACGTGCCCTACGAAGGTGAGATCGTCCGCGCGCGCGTTCGCGACGGCGCGCTCCACCTGCACGCGGGCGGAGAGTCCTTTGTCACTGTGCCGGCGACCGCTTTCACCAAGGAGCAGGTGAGTCCCACGCGGGACACGCGGCTCCGCTGGATGCAGTCGGTCATCCGGTGCACCCATTACGTGACCGGCGCGGGCGAGGAAGCCTATCTCCACCAAAGTGAAGCGCCGCGCATCACGTTTGTCCGCCGGGACGAGATCGATCGATCCGATGAAGCCTACACCGAGCTCGCTCCCTGACACGCCGCCGGCAGTGGCCGGCGAGACTCTCCGGATCGGCATCACGTGTCATCCAACCGTTGGAGGGAGTGGCGTTCTGGCGGCCGCGCTGGGCGAGGACCTGGCGGGCCGGGGACACGAGGTGCATTTCATTAGCTACGAGCGACCGTTTCGCCTGGCTGCGGATAGGCCGCGAGTGTATTTCCATCCCGTCGTGATCAACGACTACGAGCTGTTCAAGTTTCCCGACTACACCTTGCCGCTCTCGGTGCGCATGGCCGAAGTGAGCCGCGAGCATCGGTTGGACGTGCTTCATGTGCACTATGCCGTGCCACACGCGACGGCCGCATTCCTCGCCCGATCGATGCTCCCGCGGGAACAACAGCCTCGCCTGGTCACGACGTTGCACGGCACGGACACGACGCTGCTTGGCCGCGATGCAGGGTACGCTCCGGCCATCAAGCACGCCCTGGCCTGTTCGGACGCTGTCACGGCGGTGTCCGAGTCTCTGAAGCGGGAGACCCAGCGGGTGTTCGACTTCGATGGCTCGATCGAGGTCATCCACAATTTCTTCGCCCCGCGCCCGCCACGGCGCTCGCGCGAGGAGGTGCGCCGCGAGCTCGGCCTGCGGGGAGAAGTCGTCGTTCTCCACTCCTCCAATCTCCGCCCGGGGAAGCGCATCGATCTCTTGCTGGAGACCGCCGCCCGCGTCCGCCCGCGCGAGGCCTTCAAGCTCCTCATCCTCGCAGGGGAACCGTTCGCGCCGTTCGCCGAACACGTGCGGCGGCTCGGCCTGGCCGACCGCGTGATCGTCCGCGAGAAGGTCAACGACATCGAGGACTACCTTCAGGTCGCCGACGTCGGGCTGTTCACCTCTGAAACGGAGAGTTTTTGTCTGAGCATCCTCGAAGCCATGTGTTTCGGCTGCCCGAGCGTGTCGAGCCGCGTCGGTGGGATCCCGGAGGTGGTCGAGGACAATCGGAGCGGCCTGCTGGTTCCGTTCGGCGACGTCGCCGCACTTGCCAGCGCGCTCGAGGCCTTGATCCACGACGAACCACGCCGGGGCGCCCTCGGCCGGGCCGCGCAGGCTCGCGCGCGCGAACGGTTCTCCGCCGGGATCATCGTGCCGAGCTACGAAGCACTCTACCGGCGGCTGTGTCGATGACGGCTCACGCGGCCCTTGACGACGGCCCTGGCGCAGGGGCAGGATCGCCCGTCGGACGGCGTCTGGGCTTACCCAAGCGAGGGTCGATCCCTGCCCGCCGCACGAGCCGCGTTGTGGGGGGCTGCCGTTAATGTTTTCGGATGAATCGAGGGGGAGGCGAACATGAAAAACGTCATCTACGCTTGCCTGCTGTTCTGCGGCGCCATGACCACCGTCGCGGCCGCCGCGTCTTCGGCCTTTGCGCAAGGCACGCCGCCGACCCTGGTCAAGGAGCTCGTGGCGGTCTGGCAGCGGGCCGCGACCGACATCATCGACGTCGCCGAAGCGATGCCCGAGGAGAAGTATGCGTACAAGCCGACGCCGGAGATCTCGACGTTTCGCGACCAGCTGGTGCATCTCACAGGCGTCGCGCAACGCTTCATCGACACGGCAAAGGGAATCAAGAGCGAGTCAGGGCACCCGCACGCGGCCATGACGAAGGCGGAAGTCATCGCGCTGCTGAAGAAGACGCTTCAGACAGGACAGGAGATGCTTGGCTCGCTGACCGATGCCCAGCTGCTGGAGCAAGTGCAATTTCCCTTCGGGAATCGCATGGTGACCCGCTTCACGTTCTGGCAGGGGCCGGTCTATCAGATTCGCAATCACCACGGACAGCTCGTCGTCTATCTTCGCCTGAACGGCATCGTTCCCCCGACCACCGCGCGGCGGCCTGCGTAGGTCTGTGCCGTTAGCCATCATGCGGGCAACTCGAAAGGTTGGCTCGATCGCTGCGATCTTCTTTAGCGGCGTCGAGGATGCAAGGGCTGCGCTGGACGCGTGGTCCCCCAAGGCCTTCGGCCCACAGGCGACAGTCCAGGGATCGATCCGCGCCGGCGTGCCCGGGCTCCCGGTCCCGCCCGCGCGGGTCGGGGTCGCCCGCGTGTGTTAGCATCCCGCTCATCCTGACGGCGCAAGGGGAGGCCTCGATGGCAACGTTCAGGCTCTACGCGGACCGTGACGGGCAGTCGCGCGTCGAGACGATCGACGTCGCGCGGACGGCGGAGTGGACAAAGGGGCTCGCGGCGACGCAGATCTCGTTCAGCGTCTGGCCCGCGGACCGGTTCCTCGACTGGCATCCGGCGCCGCGCCGGCAGTTCGTCATCATCCTCGCCGGTCAGCTCGAGATCGGCCTCGGGGACGGCTCGAAGCACGTCTTCGGCCCCGGCGACGCGCGGCTCGTCGAGGACACGACGGGCAAGGGCCACACGACACGCGTCCTCGGCGGCAAGCCCTGCGTGACCGCGACGATCCCGCTCGCCCAACAGTGAGCGCCGACCCAGGAGCCTCCATGACGACCAAGATCCTCTTCGCCCCGAGCCAGCCCGACGCGATCCTCGACATCGCGCGGTCGCTCACGCCGCCCGGCTTCGAGCTCGTCGTCGCCGACCCGGGAACGCCCGCGTTCTACCAGGAGGCGGCGGACGCCGAGTACTACCTGGGCCTCGCCCGCCAGATGGGCGGCGAGTTCTTCCGCGCGACCCCGAAGCTCAAGCTGGTCCAGCTTCTGAGCGCCGGCTACGATCGCGTGGACGTCGAGGCGGCGCGCAAGGCGGGCGTGCCCGTGGCCAACAACGGCGGCGCCAACGCGATCGCCGTGGCCGAGCACACGCTCATGCTCATGCTCGCGGTGCTGAAGCGGCTCGTCCGGTTCCACAACGACGTCGTCGCGGGCAAGTGGCGGGTCGGCGGCCTCGCCGACGAGCGCGTGTACGAGCTCGCGGGCAAGACGCTCGGCATCGTCGGCCTCGGCAACATCGGCAAGAAGGTGGCGCGGCGCGCGGCGGCGTTCGACATGCGCGTCCAGTACACCGACATCGCGCGGCTCACCGAGGACCAGGAGGACGCGCTCGGCGTTCGCTTCGTCCTCCTCGCCGAGCTCCTGCGCACGTCGGACGTTGTGAGCCTGCACGTGCCCCTCGACGACAGCACGCGCAACCTCCTGTCCGCGCGCGAGTTCGCGCTGATGAAGCCGACCGCGATCCTCGTCAACACCTGCCGCGGGCCGGTGGTGGACGAGACCGCGCTCTACCACGCGCTGGCGGAGAGGCGGATCGCCGCGGCGGGGCTCGACGTGCTGGTCGAGGAGCCCCCGAAGCCGAATCACCCGCTCTTCGTGCTGCCGAACGTCACGCTCACGCCGCACTCCGCGGGGCCGACGTGGGAGAACTGGACGGCGCGGTTCCGCAACGGCTTCGACAACATCCAGCGCGTCGCGGCGGGCCGCGCGCCGCGGTGGGTGATCCCCGAGCTGGCCTGACGCGGTCCGCGGCGGCGGAGCACCCGGAGGACATGCGATGACCCTCGGCGCCGGCGAGGCGGTGGTCGCGGCCCTGCGCGCCCACGGCGTGCGCCACGTGTTCGGCATCTGCGGCTCGAGCCTCGTCGAGGTGCTCGACGCGATGTACGGCCTTCCCGACCTGACCTACGTGGGCGTCCGCCACGAGCAGGTCGCGGCCCATGCGGCCGACGGCTACGCGCGCGCCAGCGGCGGGCCAGGCGTGTGCCTCGCGACCAACGGGCCCGGCGCCACGAACCTCGTCACCGGGGTGGCCTGCGCGAAGGCGTGCTTCTCGCCGGTCGTCGTGCTCGCCGGCGCCGTGATGCAGGGCCAGGTCTATCGCGGCGTCTTCCAGGAGCTGGACCAGAGGGCGCTCTTCGCGCCGGTGACGAAGCTCACGATCGACGTCCCGCACGCGTCCCGCATCCCGGACCTGGTCACCCTCGCGTTCCGCACCGCGATGGCCGGACGCCGCGGCCCGGTCGCCCTCAACTTCCCGCGCGACCTCCTGAACGAGAGCGTGGAGACCGCCGGGAACTCTCCGACGCCCGCCGCGCCGTCGCTCCCGGGCGCGGACGCGCGGGCGGTGGAGCGCGCGGCGGCCCGCCTCGCGGCGGCCGAGCGTCCGGTGGTGATCGCCGGCGGCGGCGTGGTGTGGAGCGGCGCCACGGGAGACCTCCTGGCCGTGGCCGACCGGCTCGCCGCCCCGGTGGTGACGAGCTACGGCCACAACGACGCCGTGCCCGCGAGCCATCCGCTCGTCCTCGGCGCCGTCGGGCGCGCGGGCTCGCCGGAGGCCGCGGAGGCGGTGAAGCGCGCCGACGTGATCCTCGCCGCCGGCACACGGCTCGGCCACTTCACGACGTTCTTCGACCACCGGCTGATCCCGAAGGACGCGGCAATCGTCCAGATCGAGATCGAGGAGGAGGCGCTCGGCCGCTACTACCCGGCCGCCGAGGCCCTCCACGGCGACGCGGGCGTCGTGCTGCGCCAGCTCGCGGACGCCCTCGGCGAACGCGCGCCCCGCGACGAGCGCGAGCGGCGGCGGTGGGCGGAGGCTCAGCGCACCGCGCGGCGGGAGCGCATCGAGCGCGACGGACGCGACGAGCGCGTGCCCATCAAGCCGCGACGCGTGGCCTGGGAGCTGCGCCAGATTCTGCCGCGGAATGCCCTCGTCGTGTTCGACTCGACGGCGGGCGCCGGACCGGCCCACGACATGCTCGACTTCCACGAGCCGCGCACGCTCCTCGACTCGCTCGACTGGGGGTGCGTGGGCGCGGGCTTCCCCACCGCGCTCGGCGCCCGCTTCGCGGCGCCCGAGCGGCCCGTCGTGTGCCTCGCCGGCGACGGGGGCTTCCTCATGACGTCGCAGGATCTCGAGACCGCGGTGCGCTGCCGTGTGCCGCTCGTCACCCTCGTCTTCAACAACGGGTGCTGGGGGATCGAGAAGGCCTACCAGAAGCACTTCTTCGGTGGACGCTACGTCGGCGCGGACTTCGGCAACCCCGCCTTCGACCGGTACGCCGAGAGCTTCGGCGCTGTCGGCCTGCGCGTCGAGCGTCCGGGGGAGATCCGGAGCGCCCTCGAGAAGGCGCTGGCGGTCACCGATCGCCCCACGGTCATCGAGGTGGTCGTCGATCCGGAGGAGCTTCCGTATCCGGTGCGCACCGAGGCCGTGCGCGCCGACCGCCAGCGCTGAGCCGAAAGGAGCCGACGCCGATGCCCGGTGACGCCCCGAAGACCGCATACGAGCTGGCGATGGAACGCCTCCGGCGGAAGGACCGCGAGACCGGAGTCGAGGAGCGCCCGCTCACCGACGAGCAGAAGGCGGCCATCGCGGACGCGCGCCAGTACTATCAGGCGAAGCTCGCCGAGCGCGAGATCCTCTACCAGGACGCGCTGCGCAAGGCCACCAGCCGGGAGGAAGTCCAGAAGCTCGAGGCCGAGGTGACGCACGACCGCGATCGTCTGGCGAGCGATCGAGACCGCAAGATCGCCGAGGTCAAGCAGCGCCCGGCGACGTAGGACGGTGCGGCGTCGGGGTCAGCGACAGTCGAGGTCGAACGCCTCGGCGAAGCGGCGGTACGCCTCGAGGGGATCGCCGTACTTCCTGTGCCCGGCGGTGTGCTTGGCGCTCGCCAGGAGCAGCCGGTCGCGGTCGGTGGCCGTGGTGTGGAGGTAATCCTCCAGCAAGCAGAGCCCGAGCTCCTGGTTGTGAGGGTCGTTCCCGAGCTTGCACGCGGCGGTTGCCAGCGTCTGGACCAGGGGCGCGCGGTCGAACCCGGACTTCAGATACGCCGCGGTCAGGTCCACGGCCTCGTCGGCCCGAAGCGCGAGGAGCGTCTCCTCCAGCCGCTCGAGCAGCTGTCGCTGCGAGAGCGACTCCGCACCCTTCGGCGGCGTGATCGCGCGCCGGCCGTTGTCCGGCGTGTTCGCCTGGTGCTCGGACGCCCGGTTGATGAACGACGCCGCGACGAAGAGGAGCGGAAGCCGCCGCGGGTGCTCGAACGTGTCGTAGAACCAGCGGAGCGTGTTGCAGTACTCGTAGCCGTGCTGCGCCATCGAGAAGTTGTTCGGGTGCCCCGTCTCGAGGATCACCTGGGCCGAGGCGATCTGGATCGCGTCGAGGATGCGGCGCGCCCCGCGCCCGGCCTTGAGGAGCCCCACGAGCGCCTCGATGACCGAGGGCTCCCGCTGGCGAAGGATCACGTCGATCAGCATCGTCTCCTCGGCGGGAGTCAGCGGCGCGTCCTGGGCGAGGAGCTCCCGGTCGCGGCCGTCGAGCAGGTTCTGGACGGCGTTGCACCCCATCTCGTAGGTCGAGTGCCAGCGGGGTCCGACGGCCATGTCGGGCACGCCTGCGTACAGCACGCTGTGCGCGCGGTCCCAGCCGAGGGCCTCGCCGAGCTCGATCGTGGCGCGGGCGCGGTACGACTTGTGGCCGGTCGTGTAGGAGCGGTTGTGGAGCATCCGGTCCTGCACGTCGATCAACCCGGCGAAGGCGAGGTGCGCCAGCACCTGCCGGCGGCTCGGCGCGTCCTCCATCAGCCCGAGGAACACCCGGTACGACGTCAGCACCTCGCCGCGCTGGACGAGGGTGAGCCAGTGGTTCAGGCGCTCGCCGAGTGGGCCGTCGACCCGGAGCGGCTCCTGGTCTGGCCAGTGCATCTCGGGCTTCGGCGGCTCCAGGTTCACCGCGATCTCGTAGAGGCGCGTGTAGTGGCCGGGCGCCCGGCCGAGGAGCTGGTTCCATGGATCGAGCCCCGTCGGGATGTACCAGACGCTCTGGGCCAGCGGCAGGAGGCGAAGCTCGGGCCGGATCATCGCCATGAGCGGCAGGCCGACCCGCTCGCTCAGCAGGCAGTGGTCGTTGTTCACGAACTTGACGACGCCGTCGTCGAGCCGCTGGTGGTAGGGGACGTGGGTGTACGGCGCGTGGATCCGCACGGTCTCGCCGACCATCTCGGTGACGGGGCGCCCCCGCTTCATGATCCCGTACAGCACCCCGCTCGCGCCGACCTGATCGCGCGCGAGGATCCGCTCCTCGAGCCGGGCGTACTCGGCGGTCGGCATCGACTCGTTCAGGACCGCGGCGCTCGTCGCCATGGCGTCGTCACCTCACCTCGGTTCGCGCGGTGCGCCTCAATCGGCCTTGAAGATCAGGTCGGGCTTGAGGTCGGCGATCTTCGTGCGGCCGCAGAGGCCCATCGCCACGTGGATCTGCTCGCGCAGGATCTCGAAGACGCGGGCGACGCCCTCGGCGCCGTCGGCCGCGAGACCCCACAGCGCCGTGCGCCCCACCATGACCGCCCGCGCCCCGCGCGCGAGCCCCTTCACCACGTCGGTCCCGCGCGAGAACCCGCCGTCCACCACGATCTCGGCGCGGCCGGCCACGGCGTCGGCGATGGGCGGCAGCGCCTCGATCGACGACTGCGTATGGTCGAGCTGGCGCCCGCCGTGGTTGGAGACCCAGATGAGGCGCACGCCCGTCTCGACGGCGCGGCGCGCATCCGGCACGGTCATGATGCCCTTGAGTCCCACGGGCAGCTTCGTCGTCTTCATCAGCCACTCGACGTCCGTCCAGGTGAGCCGCGCCTGGTACTCGGAGTTGGGTCCGCGCGGGTTGGGCGCGATCTCCATCGCCTTGCGCGGGCTCCAGCGCGCGAGGATGTCGCGCTCGCGCCGGCTGTAGTGCTGGGTGTCCACGGTGAGGGCGACCGCCTTGTAGCCGGAATCCTCGACCCGTTTGAGCAGCTCGCTCATCCAGCCGCGGTCCCCGTGGGCGTAGAGCTGGAACATCTGGGGCGCTCCGCCGCCGGCCTTCGCGACGTCCTCGACGGGCCAGCCGGTGGCGCCCGAGAGCCACTGGAGCGTGTCGGCCTGCCCGGCGCCGCGAGCCATCTCCACGTCGCCCTCGGGATGGAAGAGGACGAGGCCACCCATGGGCGCGACGCCCACGGGCGACGAGAGCGGCACGCCGAGGAGGCTCGTCCGGAGGTCGATCTGGCGCACGTCCACGAGGACGTTCTGCATGATCGCGAGGCGGTCGAGGTGGCGACGGTTGCGACGGAGCGTCGCCTCCGACTCGCTGCCGCCGTCGCCGAAGTTCCACGCCTCGCGGGGGAGCCGCGACTTGGCCGCGCGGCGGATCTCGGGGAGGGTGACGAAGCGCGGGGGAGCCGGTGATTGGCTCATGGTGCCGTACTATACGCTACCCGGGGGAGGTGACCGAGCCATGGGCACCGGCGGGAACGCCGACACCGGCAAGACCACCATCATCCGCGGGGGTCGCCTGCTCGACGCCCCCGCCCACCGCGCCGACGCCGCCGACGTGCTCGTGGCGGGCGACGGCATCGCCGAGGTCGGCGCGCCCGGCCTGGCCGCGCCGGCCGGCGCGAGGGTCATGGACGCGCGCGGCCTGCTGCTGCACCCGGGGCTGATCAACGCTCACACCCACGCCCACGGGAACCTCGCCAAGGGCATGGGCGACCGCTGGACGCTCGAGCTGCTGCTCACGGCCGGCCCGTGGATCAGCGGCAGTCGCTCGCTTCCGGAAAAGCATCTCAGCGCGAAGCTCGGCGCGGTCGAGATGGTGCTCAAGGGCTGCACGGCCTGCTACGACCTCCCGCTCGAGTGGCCCGCGCCGACGGTCGAGGGGCTCCAGGCGGTCGGCAGCGCCTACGCGGAGGTGGGCATGCGGGCGGTCCTCGCGCCGATGGTCGCGGACCGCACGTTCTTCGAGGCGATCCCCGGCCTGATGGACGCCCTCACGCCCGCGCTGCAGCGGGACGTCGAGAAGCTCAGGCCGGCGCCGTGGAAGACGAGCGTCGCGAACATGCGCGCGGCGCTGCGCGAGTGGACACTCGACCGCGACCGGGTTCGGCTCGCGGTCGCCCCGACGATCCCGCACCACTGCTCGGACGAGTTCCTCCGCGCCTGCGCCGACCTCGCCCGGGAGCACGGCGTGGGACTGCACAGCCACGTCGCCGAGTCCAAGGTCCAAGCGGTCGTCGGGCTCGAGCGCTACGGCAAGACGCTGACGGCCCATCTCGACGACCTCGGCTTGCTCGGCCCGCATTTCACCGTCGCCCACGGTGTGTGGCTCGACGCGGACGACATGCAGCGGCTCGGCGACCGCGGCGCCTCCGTCGCGCACAACCCGGGCAGCAACCTGCGGCTCGGCAACGGGCTCGCGGATATGCGGGCGATGCTCGAGCACGGGGTCAACGTGGGCCTGGGCACCGACGGCGCGAACTGCTCCGACAACCTGAACATGTACGAGGCGATGCGTCTCGCCTCGCTCGTCTCCAAGGGGCAATGCCCGGAGCGCGAGCGCTGGGTGACGACGGAGGAGGTCGCGGTCGCGGCCACCGAGGGCGGCGCGCGGGCGCTCGGGCTCGACGGCCGCATCGGCCGGCTCGCGGCGGGCTACAAGGCCGACATCGTCTTCCTCGACCTCGGCCACGTCAACTGGGTGCCCCTGAACGATTCCACCAACCAGTTCGTCCACACGGAGGACGGCGCGGCCGTGCGGCACGTCATGATCGGTGGCCGGATGGTCGTGGAGGACCGGCGCGTCACGACGGTCGACGTCGCCGCGCTCGCGCGCGAGGCGGACGCCGCGCGGCGGCGCCTGGCGGACGTCAACGCGGCGACGAAGGAGCTCTGCGAGCGGCTGGCGCCGGTGGTCGGCCGGTTCTGCCCCGACCTGGCACGGGTGCCCTATCGCGTCGCGCGGTACGTCAGCGGCCCTTGAACTCGGGGCGGCGCTTCTCGGAGAACGCCTTGACCCCTTCCTGGTAGTCCTGGCTGTTGAAGCAGTCGGCGATCAGCCGGTCGAGCAGCGCCAGATCGCGCTCGCCGGCGGGCTTCACGAGCTGCTCCACGGTGGCCTTCGCGGAGCGCAGCGTGAGCGGCGCGTTGCGCGCCATCGTCAGCGCGTAGTCGCGCGTGAAGCGCTCGAGGTCGGCCTTGGGCACGACCTGGTTCACGAGCCCCATCCGGAGCGCGTCCTGGGCGCTGAAGTCGGTGCGGGCGGTGAAGAAGATCTCCTTCGTGTACGCCGGCCCGACCAGCTTCATGAGCTTTTCCATCCCGTGGTAGTGGTAACCGAGCCCGAGCCGCGCCGCGGGCACGCCGAAGCGCGCGTCGTCCGCCGCGATGCGGATGTCGCAGCCGATGGCGATGCTGACGCCGCCGCCCACGCAGTAGCCGTGGATCATCGCGAGGAGCGGCTTCGTCAGGGCCGTGAGCGCCTCCTGACCGCGCGCGTTGATCCGCCGGTACTCTTCCTCGTCGGCCATGTTGCGGCGGCGGTCCTTGAACTGCGAGATGTCGGCGCCGGCCACGAAGGCCTTGTCGCCGGCGCCGCGCAGGACGACCACGCGGATCGCGTCGTCGGTCGCCAGGTCGTGCACGTACTTCGGCATCAGCTCCCACATCTCCTGGCTCACCGCGTTCCGCTTCTCCGGCTGGTTGAAGACGATCCAGCCGATCGGCCCGTCCTTCTCCAGCAGCAGTTTCGGTGTCTCGCTCATGGGGCTCTCCTCGAAGCGATCTCGCTCAATGCATGACCAGGCCGCCGTCCACGCTGAGTGCCTGGCCGGTCATGTACCCGGCGCGGCTTCCGGCGAGGAAGGCGATCACCCCGGCGACGTCCTCGGGGCGCTCCATCCGCCCGAGCGGCACCTGGGCGGCGCGCTGCCTGGTGAACTCCTCGGGCGTCATGCCCATCAGGGCGCCCTGCTCACGCGCGACGAGCGCCCACATGTCGGTTTCCACGAAGCCGGGACAGACGCAGTTCACGCGGATGCCGTCCTTGGCGTGCGCGAGGGCGAGGCTCTTCGTGATGCTGATGACGGCCGCCTTGCTGGCGTTGTAGGGGAGGTTGTTGCGGTTGCCGATCTTCCCGGCCATGGACGCGAGGCTCACGATGGCGCCGCGCTTCTGCTTGACCATCGCCGGCAGCACGGCCTGGCAGGCGAAGAACACCGCCCGGGCGTTGATGCTCATGATCGCGTCCCAGTGCTCCTCGGTGACGTCGAGGGGCGCCGCGGCGCGGTAGATGCCGGCGTTGTTCACGAGGACGTCGATCCGCCCGAGCTCGGCAAGCGTGCGGTCGGCCATCGTCTGGAGGTCGGCGCGCCGCGTGACGTCGGTCGGCAGCGCGAGCGCCCGCCGCCCGAGGCTCTTCACCTCGGCCGCCGTCCGCTCGGCGCCGGCCTTGTCCAGCTCGGCGACGACCACGTCGGCGCCCAGCCGCGCCAACTCGAGCGCCGTGGCGCGGCCGATGCCGCGGCCGGCGCCGGTGACGATCGCGACCTGTCCCTGGAGCTCCATCACCGAGGTGAGTCTACCACCCGGCACGGTTACGGACGTTGTCGAGACGGGGCCTCAGCGCGGGGGCCGGCTCAGGTGCGCCGGAGCTTCGGATCCCACGCGTCGCGCAGGGTGTCGCCGAAGAGGTTGAAGCCGAGCACGGCGAGGCTGATGGCCAGGCCCGGGAAGATCGCGAGCCAGGGGGCCTGCTCCATGAACGCGCGCCCCGTGCTGCTCAGCATCAACCCCCAGGAGGGGGTGGGCGGCTGGGTCCCCACGCCGAGAAAGGACAGCGTCGCCTCGATCAGGATGGCGTTCCCGAGCCAGATCGACGCGATGATGAGGATCGGCGCCGTCACGTTGGGGAGGATGTGGCTCATGATGATCCGCGGATGCCGGCAGCCGATCGCCTGCGCGGCCTCGACGTAGCGGTTCTGCTTCGCGGACAGGACGGCGCCGCGCACGATGCGCGAGTTGCCCGGAATGATGACGATGGCGATCGCGAGCATCGCGTTCGTCGTGTTCGGCTTCAGCACGGAGACGATGGCCAGCGCGAGGATCAATCCCGGGATCGCCTGGATCGCGTCCATCAGGCGCTGCGCGAAGAGGTCGAGCCGGCCCTCGCAATACCCGCACAGGAGGCCGATGATCATGCCCGCGACCGTCCCGATCCCGACGGCGAGCAGCCCCACCCAGAGCGAGATCCGGCTGCCGTGGATGACGCGGCTCAGGACGTCGCGGCCGATGTCGTCGGTGCCGAACGGGTGGTCCCAGCTCGGCGGCGCCAGCCGGATCTCCGGCTGGGTCGCGAGCGGATCGTAGGGCGCCAGGACGTCCGCGAAGACCGCCGTCAGCACGATCAGCGCGAGGAGGGCGGCCGAGGCCATCCCGAGCGGCTTCCGCTTGATGACGGTCCAGAGCGCCGCCACGCGGCTCGCGGCGCGGACCGGCTGCTCCTCGAACCGGGAGACGCGCGCCGTCGCGATGGACATTATCCGTACCGGATCCGCGGGTCGAGCCACGCGTAGGTCAGGTCCACGAGCAAGTTCAGCGTGACGAGCGTCGCCGCGACGAGCATGACGTTGGTCTGCACCACGGGATAGTCGCGGAACAGGATCGCCTCGACGGTCAGCCGGCCCATCCCCGGCAGCGCGAAGATCGTCTCGACGACCACGGTGCCGGCCAGCAGCACCCCGAGCTGGCCCCCGACGATGGTGACGACGGGGATGAGGGCGTTCTTCAGCGCGTGCTTGTAGACGACGATCCGTCCCCCGAGGCCCTTGGCCCAGGCGGTGCGCACGTAGTCCTCGCGGAGCACCTCGAGCACGGTCGAGCGCGTCATGCGCATCGTCGCCGCCGAGAGACGGAAGCCGAGCACGGCCGCGGGCAGCAGGAATTGCTGGAGATTGCGCCACGGCGACTCCCAGATGCTGACGTAGCCGATCGGCGGGATCCAGTGGAACCAGAGCGCCGCGAAGGTGATGACCAGCGTGCCGAGCCAGAAGTCGGGCAGCGAGAGGCCGGAGACGGCGACCACCCTCCCCGCGTAGTCCGAGGACGTGTCCTGGCGGGTCGCCGAGAGCACCCCGATCGGAATCGCGATGACCAGGCCGAGGATCAGCGCCAGCGTCGCCAGCTCGAGGGTGACCGGAATCGATTTCTTCAGGGCCACCGGGATGGGCTCGCCCGTGAAGACCGAATCACCGGGATTCAGGCTCACCATCTGCCAGACCCAGATGAGGTACTGCTCGTGATACGGGCGGTCGAGGCCGAGATCCTTGCGGAGCTTGGCGAGCTCGCGCGCGCCGACGTTGCCCGACTCCGCCATCAGCGCGGTCAGCGCGTCCCCCGGCATCACGCGCATCAGCCCGAAGACGATCAGCGAGGAGAGCAGGAGGACCGGGATCGCGAGCAGGAGCCGGCGGATCACATACTTGTGCATTAATCGGAGGGGGCGACATTACAGGCGCGCCCGTGGGGCGCGACGGCCCCCTCGGCGCTCGAACGCTCCATTACTTATCGAGCCACAGCCGCGCGGTGGTCGGCGACCCGTAACCGTCGGTGCGCCGGAGCGACAGGGCGGCGGCGTTCCGCACGTACGGCTGGAAGACCAGGAAGCCGTTGTCGTAGGGCATCCACATCCGGAGCACCTGGTCGAGCTCGCGATCGACGATCTTCTTGGTGATCACGCGCTGCTCGGCGCGGTCGGGCGTCCGCCTGAGCTTGGTGGTCAGCTCGTCGATGACGGCGTCGTTGACGCGGAAGAAGTTTTTCGTGGACTTGGAGTGCATGTACATGTAGGTCCGCTCGTCGAGGCCCACCGCGTGGCCCGACTGGAACCCCCAGGCGATCCCGTCCCACTTGCTCTCCACGTAGCGGCCGTAGTACGTCGTGTAGTCGAGCTTGGTGATCTTGACGTTGATGTTGAGGTTCTTCTTGAGGTCCTGCTGCACGAGCTGGACCTGGGACGTCATCTGCGGGAAGTACTCGTAGTAGAACAGCGTCGTCTCGAACCCGTTGGGGTAGCCGGCCTCGGCCAGGAGCTTCTTCGCGTCCGCCGGTCGGTACTGCCACCAGCGGCCGAGATCGGCCAGCGTCGGCATCCTGTCCTGGTAGTAGATGTAGGGGACGCCCCAGCCGGGGATGCCGTGGCCCTCGAAGATCGTGTCCACCTGCTTCTGGCGGTCGATGGCGATGGAGATGGCGCGCCGCACCCGCAGGTCGTTGAAGGGCGGCTTGTCCTGTGCCAGCGCCAGCCCGAACGGTGCCAGCACGTTCTTGTACTCCTGCGCGGCGGCCGCGGGATTGGTCTTGCGGATGGCCTCGACGTCGGCCACGCTCGCCCGCCAGATGATGTCGCTCTGGCCCGTCCGGAACGCCGCCACGCGGGTCGCGTCGTCCGGCGTCGAGAGGATGACGTACTCGTCCACGTACGGGCGGCCCTTATCGTAGTAGTCGGGGTTGCGCGTCAGCACCACCCGCACCTTGCGCGTGTGCTCCTTGAGGATGTAGGGGCCGGTGCCGATCAGGCGCTTCTTGAGGTCACCGTCCTCCTCCAGGACCTCGCGGGGGAAGATCACCGTGACGGACTCGGCGACGTTCTGGGGGAACAACACGTTGGGCGTCTGGAGGTGCACGCGCAGCGTGTGCTTGTCCGGCGTCTCCATCCCCTCGATCTCGCGGAACGTGAACGACTGCACGCCCTCCTTCGCGTAGGCCTCGTAGCAGTATTTGACGTCCGCCGCGGTGAGCTCGCGCCCGTTCAGCGGCGGCACGTTGTGCCACTTGACCCCCTGGCGCAGCTTGAACGTCCAGACCCGGTGGTCGGGGCTCGGCTGCCACGACTCCGCGAGGTCGCCCTTGAGCGAGAGGTCGTTGGTGCCGCTCGCCTCGTCGGGGAACGCGTAGCGGACGAGGCGGCTCGAGGTGAGGCCGGCGAACTGGAAGAGCCCGATCGACTGCGTCAGGCGCGGATCGAGCACCGGCGGGTCCCACGTCGAGGCCCGCGTGAGGACGCCGCCCCGTTTCGGCGGCTTGGTGCTGGCCGGGATCCAGTCGGGATACGGGGACGTCGCGGCGCGCGCCCGGCGAGCGCCGCCGACGAGCGCCGTCAACCCGGCGGTCCCCCAGCCCGCGTGCTTCAGGAAGTCGCGGCGATTGACCTGGGAGCGGACGACCTTCCGGCCGGGGTCCTTGGCAGGCATTCTGTCTCTCCTTGCGTCCCGACACGTTTACGAAGGAAAGAGGTGAGTTGCGGCGAACAATGCCTACGGCGAGCGGGGAAGTCAAGCGGATTAGGGGAGCCGATCGGACGTCCCGGGCGCGTACCGTTGTCGACGCGGCGTGTGCTAGGCTCGGCCGCGATGTCCGTCGTGATCGCGGGCGGCGGTCTCATGGGGCTCTGCGCCGCGTTTCATCTCAGGCGCGCTGACGCCGGCGTGCGCGTCACGGTGCTCGAGCGCGCTCGCGTCGGCGCGGCGGCGTCGGGGGCGAGCGCGGCCGGCGTGCGCGTGATGGGGCGCGATCCCGCCGAGCGCCGGCTCGCCCTCGAGAGCCTTCGCCGCTGGCTCGATCTCGACCGCGAGCTCGAGGGAGAGACGCGGTATCGGCGCGGCGGCGGGTTCCGGGCGGCGCTCGACGAGGAGGCGTGGCGCGCCGCGCGCGGCTGGGCCGCCGAGCAGCGCGCGGACGGCGTGCCGGTCGAAGCGCTCGACGCGGCGGCGGCGCGGCGCCTCGTGCCGGGCGTCGCGCCCGGCTGCCTCGGCGCCGCCTACTGCGCGATCGACGGTCAGGCGGGCGCGCCGGAGACCGTCCAGGCGTTCGCGACGGCGGCGCGCCGGCTGGGCGCCCGCGTCGAGGAGGGCGTGGGCGCGCGGGCGCTCGTCGTCGAGCGCGGCCGCGTCGTGGGCGTCGTGCGGACGGACGGCGTGCGCGAGCGGTGCGACGTTGCCATCGTGGCGGCCGGGGTGTGGAGCGCTCCGCTCCTCGCCGCCCTCGGCATCCACCTGCCGCTCGCGACGCGGCCGCTCCAGATGCTGCTGACCGCGCCGGCGCCCCGAGCGCTCGCGCCGGTGGTGGGCTGCTTCGACCGGAAGCTCAGCCTGAAGCAGCTGGACGACGGCGCCTATCTCATCGGGGGCGGCTGGCCCGCGCGCGTCGTGGACGAAGCGGCGAACCGGTGGGAGGTGCTCGACGCGAGCGTGCGCGGGAGCCTGGAGGTCGCGCGCACCGTCTACCCGGCCCTCGCGGGCGGGCCGCTCGCGCGGAGCTGGGCGGGCCTCGAAGCGTTCACGCCCGACGAGCTTCCGGTGCTCGGCCCCGTCCCGGGCGTGGACGGGCTCCTCGTCGCCGCCGGATTCTCGGGCCACGGGTTCGCGCTGGTGCCGGCGGTGGGCGACGTGCTCGCCCGCTCGGCGCTCGGCCGCGACGCGCTCGCCGACCTCTGGCGTGGCCTCGGCTTCGGTCGCGCGGCGCTGGCCGTGCCGGCCTAGTCGACGCGGTACTTCCGGACCAGCCCTTCGTCGAGGACGAGGCCGAAGCCCGGGTCGCGCGCCACCTCGAGCGTCCCCTCCTTGATCGCGGGGCGGTTCGCCCAGACGGCCTGCCACATCGGGTCGCGCTCGGGGTCGGCGAAGCACTCGACGTAGGTGCCGTGCGGGACGGCGGCGAGCAGGTGCTGGGCGATCTGCGGCTCCTCGTGGTGCGCCATCCGCACGCCCGCCACGCGGCAGAGCGCGGCCGCGCGGCGCCACTCGGTGACGCCGCCGCCCTCCGAGGCGTCGAAGTTGACGAGGTCGACGGCGCCCGCGTCGACGAGGCGCCGCACGCCGTGGCTCGTGATCTCGCTCTGGCCGGCGGTGATCGGGATGCGGGTCGCTTGCCGCACGCGCGCCATCATCGCGGCGTCGTCGTGCCAGTGGCAGGGCTCCTCGAACCAGGCGATGTCGAGCGGCTCGACGAGGCGCGCGAAGCGTACCGCGTCCTCGACCGACCAGCCGCGGTTCGCGTCCACCGCCAGGACGAAGTCGGAACCGGCCGCCCGGCGCGCCGCCTCCACACGCTTCGCGTCCTCCTCGGGCGCGAGGCCGCCGACCTTGAACTTGCAGCCTGCCATCCCGGCCCGGCGATAGGCTTCCATCTCCCGCCCGATGTCGGCGAGCGTCTTGCCGGCCATGTAGTAGCCGCCGATCGAGATGATCGGCAGGCGCTCGCGGTAGCCGCCGAGCAGGGAGCAGACACTCTTGCCGACAGCCTTGCCGGCGAGGTCCCAGACGGCACAGTCGACGCAGGCGATCGCCTCCATCAGGACCTTCCGGTCGCGGCTCGCGTGGGTGAGGGCGAACATCTCCTCCCAGATGCGCTCGCCCTCGAAGACGTCGAGGCCCGTGACGCGGGGGACGAGCTCGTCGCGGACCAGCCGCGCGATCTCGCGGCCGTGCTCCCGATTGTCCCCGTTGTAGACCTCGCTGACGAGCCCGGCGTCCGTGCGGAGGCGCGTGACGACCGTCGAGCGCTTGAGGACGGTGTACGTGCTGCCCCCGAAGTTCTTCGTCAGTGGAATGTCGAGCGGGATCGCCTCGACGCTGTGGATGCGCACGCCGCCTCCTCGGCCCCGGGCCGCGCGCGCAGTGTAACAGGCCGTGATAGGCTTGCGCGACATGAACCTCACGATCCTCGACGACTATCAGGACACGATCCGGACGCTGCCGTGCTTCGCGAAGGTCGCCGGCCACGAGGTCACGGTCTTCAACGATCACACCAAGGACGTGGAGGTGCTGGCGGCGCGGCTCAAGGACACCGAGGCCCTGACGCTCCTCCGCGAGCGCACGCCGATCCGCGCGCCGCTCCTCGAGCGCCTCGACAAGCTCCGGCTCATCAGCCAGGTGAGCGTGTACCCGCACATCGACGTCCCGGCGTGCACGCGGCGCGGCGTGATCGTGTCGTCGTACATGGCGCCGGGGCGGCCGTCGTACGCGACGGCCGAGCTCACGTGGGGGCTCGTCATCGCGGCGCTCCGGCGCATCCCGCAGGAGGCGGCGGCGCTCCGTGCGGGGAAGTGGCAGGCGTATCCCATCGGCGTCGGCCTGCGCGGCAAGACGCTGGGCGTCTACGGCTACGGCCGCATCGGCGCCGTCGTCGCCGGCTATGGCCGGGCGTTCGGCATGAACGTGCTCGCCTGGGGGCGCGAGGCCTCGGTCACCAAGGCGCGCGAGGACGGCGTCGCGGTCGCGGCGAGCAAGGAAGCGCTGTTCGCGGAGTCGGACGTCCTCTCGCTGCACCTCAGGCTCATCGACGCCACGCGCGGCATCGTCGGCGCCGGCGACCTCGCCCGCATGAAGCCGACGGCGCTGCTGGTCAACACGAGCCGCGCGGGGCTGATCGCGCCGGGGGCGCTCGAGGCGGCGCTGCGCGCGGGGCGGCCCGGGCTGGCGGCGGTGGACGTCTACGAGGAGGAGCCGGTGCTGGGCGGCCGGCATCCGCTGCTGGCGATGGACAACGTGGTCTGCGTGCCGCATCTCGGGTACGTGGAGCGCGCCGGGCTCGAGCACATGTTCAGCACGATCTTCGACCAGATCCTCGCCTACGCGAGCGGCAAGCCGATCAACGTCGTGAACCCCGAGGTGCTGGAGCGGCGGGCCGCCGCGGGCTGAGGCCGGGCCGAGGCGGAGGGCGGAGCATGGGGCGGATCGTCGCGGCCAAGGCCTACGCGAACAACGAGATCGCCTTCGTCGCGTGGACGCTCGACGACACCATCGAGCACTGTCTGGGCTTCGAGATCACCCGCATCTACGTCGACACCGGCGAGGAGCGCCCGCTCGCGGCCTGGGTTTCGTTCAAGGGCCAGTCGAACCCGGGCTGGAAGCCACAGACTACGAGCGTCTGGCCCGTGCAGAAGCTCTTCTGGCGCGACCTGACGGTGCGCAAGCGTCGGGACCAGACCGCCCGGCGCCCCGCCGACGCGCGGGTCAAGTACCGCATCCGTCCGCTCGTCCCCCCGCGACCGGGGCTCGCGCCCGTCACCGGTCTTCCCCCGAAGACGTACATGGGCCCCGCGGTGCCGCTCGCCTACGCCGACCCGGGGTACGAGACGAGCGACGTGCTGGTGACCGCCCGGCACGGGGGCGTGCGCGCGACCTTCACCAACGGGATCCTGTCGGCGCAGTGGCTGAAGCACGCCCTCGAGGCGCACGGGGAAGCGCTCACGCCGGACGCCGTGCGGGCCCACATGGCCGCCGAGGGCGACGCGATCCGCCGCTACCTCACCGGCGACGTGCTCGCGATGCTCCGCGAGCTCCTCGAGCGCGCCGGCGGCGAGCCGGGCGCGGAGGTTCGCCTGGCACTCTACGAGCTCTCGGACGCGGAGCTCACGCGGCTCATCATCGCGAACAAGCAGCACGTCCGCGTGATCCTCTCGAACTCCGGCAAGGACGCGACGACGGGCCGGTGGGACACGACGAACAAGGACGCGCGCGCGGCGCTGAAAAAGGCGCACGGTCTCGAGCTCCACGATCGCATGTTCGACAACGGCCACATCGGCCACAACAAGTTCGCGGTCCTCGTCGGCGCCGGCGGCGCGCCGAAGGCGGTGCTGACCGGCAGCACCAACTGGACCGCGACGGGCCTCTGCGGGCAGAGCAACAACGCCGTGATCATCGAGTCCCCGGACCTCGCCCGGGAGTTCGACGACTACTGGAAGCGGCTCCTCGCGGACACGAAGGCGTTCAAGAAGCCCACGTCGCCGACCGCCTCGACGACCAACGTCCAAGGGCCCGCGATCCGCACGGCGAACGCGAAGCCGCCGGCGGGCGTCGTGCTCGCGGATGGCACGACGGTCACGCTGTGGTGCGCCCCGAATACCGCGCGCACGACCAAGCAGGAGGACGTCCCCCCGGACCTGGCGGCGGTCTACTCCTGGATGCGCAAGGCGCAGGACGCGATCCTGTTCGCGGTCTTCCTGCCGGGACGGTCGGGGAAGACGAGCATCGTCGAGGAGGCGATCCGGCTCGGGCTCAAGGATCCCTCGCTGCTCGTCTACGGCGCGGTGAGCGATCCGACCGCCATGCCGAACTACGTGGCGCCGGTGAAGGGGGCGGCGAAGACGCCGTCGCCGGCCGTCTACGAGAAGGGGCGGATCCACGTCGTCCGCGCGGCCGCGCTCACGAAGGCCGACGTCGTCGGCGCGTTCGAGCACGAGCTGCTGAAGGTCGGCCACGCGATCATCCACGACAAGGTCGTGGTCGTCGATCCGGTCTCCGATCGCGGGGTCGTGGTGCTGGGGAGCCACAACCTGGGGTACAAAGCCTCGTACGAGAACGACGAGAACCTCCTGATCATCCGCGGGAACCGGCGGCTCGTCGAGGCGTACGCCGTCCACGTCCTCGACATCTACGAGCACTACCGCTTCCGGGCCGTCCAGCAGGAGCTGCACGACGAGGGCAAGAAGGGGTGGGACGGCTTCCTCTCGCGCGACGCGAAGTGGCTCGACGCGTCCGTGAAGTCCGAGAAGGGCGACCTCGCGCGGTACTTCAGCCGCTGAGCATGCTCACCGGTCGGTCCATCTCCTCACTGCAGTAGTCGGTGTAGTTCCGCGGGGAGACGCCGCACGTCGAGAAGTACAGCTCCGTGTGGTGGTATAAAGGCCACCGGATGCGTGGCGACGTGGCGCGTAGCGACGTGGTCGGAAGCCTCCTGCGCCCGGCGTACCTCGCCGAGGCGCGGCGGGACGCGGAGAGCGGGCGCCTCGGGCCGGCCGAGTTCAAGCGGATCGAGGACCGCGCCGTGGACGAGGCCGTCGCGCTCCAGGAGGCGGCGGGCCTCGACGTCGTGACCGACGGCGAGATGCGGCGCTACGCGTTCTTCGGCCACCTGATCGAGGCGCTCGACGGCTTCGACCGGTTCGGGGGCTGGGCGATCCCGTTCCACAACGAGGCGGGCGAGCAGCTCGTCTTCAAGCGCCCCGTCGTCGTCGAGCGGCTCCGCTGGCGGCGGAGCATGTGCGGCGAAGAGTTCGCGTACCTGCGCGGCCGCGCCCGGCGGGCCGCCAAGACGACGCTCATCAGCGCCCAGCAGGCGGCCGCGTACTACGACCCGGAGAAGTCGCGCGCCGCCTATCCGACGCGCGACGCCTACCTGGCCGACGTCGTGGACTTCACGCGCCGCGAGGTCGAGGAGCTGATCCGTCTCGGCTGCACCTACGTCCAGATCGACGCGCCCCAGTACGCGGCGCTGCTCGACCCCGAGATTCGCGAGGGCTATCGCCGGCGCGGGAGCGACCCCGACCGGCTCATCGACACCACGATCGAGATGGACAACGCGGTGATCGGCGACCACGCCGGCGTCACCTTCGGGCTCCACATCTGCCGCGGCAACAACCAGTCGATGTTCTACGCGAGCGGCGGCTACGAGCCCATCGCCGAGCGCGTCTTCCGCCGGAGCCGGTTCCAGCGCTTCCTGCTCGAGTACGACGACGAGCGCTCGGGGAGCTTCGAGCCGCTGCGCGCCGTCCCCGACGACCGCATCGTCGTGCTCGGCCTCGTGACGACGAAGAAGCCGCGGCTCGAGACGGTGGACGAGCTGACGCGCCGGATCGAGGCCGCGGCGAAGGTCGTGCCGCTCGAGCGGCTGGCGCTGTCGCCGCAGTGCGGCTTCGCGTCCACGATGGAGGGCAATCGCATCCCACCGGAGATCCAGCGGCGGAAGCTCGAGGTGGTGACCGCCGCCGCCCGCGCGGTCTGGGGCGCCTGACGCGCGCGCCCGCCCGATGACGCTCCTCACCGTGGAGCGCGTCTCCAAGGCCTTCGGGGGCGTGCGCGCGGTCAGCGACGTGAGCTTCACCCTCGCCGCGGGCGAGCTCGTCGGCGTCATGGGCCCGAACGGCTCGGGCAAGACGACGCTCTTCAACCTGATCGCCGGCGCCCTCGCGCCCGACGCCGGCGCGATCAGGCTCCGCGGCCGTGACATCGCCGGGTGCCTGGCGCACCGCGTGTGCGCGTGGGGCGTCGCGCGGACGTTCCAGCTCGTGCGCCCCTTCGCCGGGCTCACCGTGCTCGACAACGTCCTCGTCGGGCGGCTCTACGGCCGGGCGCGCGAGGGACGTGGCGCGGCGACCGCGGAGGCCACGCGCCTCCTCGGCCTCGTCGGGCTCGAGGGCCGGGCGCACCTCCGCGCCGCGCAGCTCACGCTCATCGACAAGAAGCGCCTCGAGCTCGCGCGCGCGCTCGCGACGGCGCCCGAGCTCCTCCTGCTCGACGAGTTCATGGCCGGGCTCAATCCCGCCGAGACCGAGAGCGCCATGGCGCTGATCCGCCGGCTCCAGGGCGAGGGCGTGACGCTCCTCATGGTCGAGCACATCGTGTGGGCGCTGATGGATCTCGCCCAGCGGATCATCGTGCTGAGCGCCGGCGAGAAGATCGCCGACGGCGCGCCCGCCGCCGTCGCCGCCGACCCGACCGTCGTGGACGTCTACCTCGGGAGCGCCGCCGGGGGCGCCGGGTAGTGCTCGAGGTCGAGGGGCTCGAGGCCTCCTACGGCCCGTTCCTGGTCCTCTCCGGCGTCACGCTCGCGGTGCGCCCCGGCGAGATCGTCGCGCTCCTCGGGCCGAACGGGGCCGGCAAGACGACGCTGATCCGCTGCGTCGCGGGCCTCCTGCGCCCGCGCGCGGGCACGCTGCGCTGGGAGGGCCGGCCGCTCGCCGGCGCGCTCGCCCACACCGTCGTCGAGCGCGGTGTCGCGGTCGTGCCCGAGGGGCGGCGGCTCTTCGGCTCGATGACCGTCGAGGAGAACCTCGGCCTCGGCGCCTTCGCCCCGCGCGCGCGCGACGGCGCGGCGGCGCGGCTCGATGGCGTCTACGCGATCTTCCCCGTGCTCCGCGAGCGCCGCTCCCAGCTCGTCAGGGCGCTCTCCGGCGGCCAGCAGCAGATGGTCGCGATCGGGCGCGCCCTCATGGCCGCGCCGCGGCTCCTCGTCCTCGACGAGCCCTCGCTCGGCCTGGCGCCGCGGATCGTGGAGTCCATCTTCGCGGTCCTCCGCGAGATCAACCGCGGTGGCGTCTCGATCCTCCTCGTCGAGCAGAACGTCCACGCGGCGCTCACGCTGGCCCATCGCGGGTACATCCTCGAGTCCGGGCGCGTCGCGGCGGAAGGGCAGGGCGCCGCGCTCATGAACGATGCGCACGTGCGCCGCGCCTACCTCGGCCCCCTGGCTCGATGAATCGCGGCATGCGGAACGCAGCCGGCGCGCGTCTGTCTCAGGCCACCCCCCGAGTGCCACCGACCTCGCGGCCCCCGCTCGAATGAGCTCGCTGGTCCAGCAACTCGTCCTCGGGCTCCTGATCGGGGGCCTCTACGGGCTCGCCGCCGCGGGGCTCTCGCTGATCTTCGGCGTCATGAAGGTGCTCAACGTCGCCCACGGCCAGCTCATCATGCTCGGCGGCTACGGCGCGTTCTGGCTCTTCGCCCTCGCCGGCTTCGATCCCTTCGCCTCGCTCGCCCTCGTCGTCCCGGGCGCGCTCGTGCTCGGCGCCCTCCTCTACTGGGCGCTCTTCGGCTGGGTCGTGCGCGCGTCCGAGGAGGCGCGCGTGAAGAACTCGCTCCTGATCGGCTTCGGCCTGGCGCTGGCGCTCGACGCGCTCGCCGTGCGGCTCTGGACCGCGGACGAGCGCTCGATCACGACGTCGTACGCCGGCGCGGTCCTCCACGTGGGCGGCATTACGGTCCCGCTCGTGAGGCTCGCGAGCCTCGTCCTCGCGCTGGCGCTGATCGGCGCCGTCCACCTCCTGCTCGCTCGCGCGCGCTGGGGCCGCGCGATCCGTGCCACCGCCGAGGACTGGGAGGCGGCGCTCATGACGGGCATCGACGTCCGCCGCGCCTACCTGCTCGCGTTCGCCATCGGCACCGCGCTCGCGGGCGCCGCCGGCACGCTCGTGAGCGTCGGCTACTCGGTGAGCCCCTCGATCGGGCTCGAGTGGACGCTGAAGGCGCTGGTCGTCGTCGTGCTGGCGGGGCTCGGCTCGATGCCGGGCACCTTCGTCGGCGGCCTCGTGCTCGGCCTCGCCGAAGCCCTCGCCGCCTGGGGGTTCGGCGGGCCCTACCGCGAGATGGTCGGCCTCGTCCTCTTCTTCGTCGTGCTCGTCGCCCGCCCGCAGGGGCTCTTCGCCCGGTGACGCGCGCCTGGGGGCTCGGGCTCGCCGTGGTGGCGGTGGCCGCGCTGGCCGCCGTCCCGCGCGTGGCGCGCAGCGACTCCGTGCTGAACTTCCTGTTCCTCGTGCTCCTCTCGGTGACGCTCGCCCAGAGCTGGAACATCGTCGCCGGCTACGCGGGGCAGGTGAACCTCGGCCACGCGGCGTTCTTCGGCCTCGGCGCGCTCACGACGCGCTCGCTCTGGAGCGCGGGCGCGCCCGTGTCCCTCGCGATGGCGGCGGGCGCCGGCGTCGCGACGGCCGGGGCGCTCCTGATCGGCGCGGTCGCCTTCCGCCTGCGCGGCGCCTACTTCGCCATCGGGACGCTCGCGCTCGGCGAGATCCTCCGCATCACGGTCGGCAACGTGCTCTCGGAGGTCTCGACCCTGCCCGCGGCGACGATCGCCCGCTACCGGCTCGCCGACCGCTACTACCTGGCGCTCGCGCTCGCCGTCCTGACGCTCGGCGCGGTGTGGGCGCTCGCGCGCTCGCGCGCGGGGCTCGGCATGCAGGCGATCCGCGAGGACGAGGAGGCGGCCGAGGCCTCGGGCGTGAACGCGCTCGGCTTGAAGCTCCTGGCGCTCGCGCTCTCGACGGCGCTCGCGGGCCTCGCCGGCGGGCTCTTCGCCTACTACCACATCAGCTACTACCCGTCGCACCCCTTCGGGCCGCACTGGACCTTCGACGCGCTGCTCATCACCTACATCGGCGGCGTCGGCACGCTCCACGGCCCGGTCCTCGGCGCGATCTTCTACGTCTTCCTGAAGGAGTACCTCGCGATCCGCTGGGTGGACTTCCACCTCCTGATCTTCGGCGCGCTCTTCATCGCGATCGTGCTCCTCCTGCCCGGCGGCCTCGTCGAGGCGGCCGGGCGCCTGCGCGCGCTGGCCGGACGGAAAGCGCCTACAATCATCCGGCCATGACCTGGCGGCAGTTCCACAACCAGCCCGCGGACAGCCCGCTCCACCGCTGGCTCGTCCGGATGTGGGCGGCCGTCCGCGTCGAGACGCAGGGCCGGGTCGAGGTGCGCGTGTGCCCACAGAACGACGGCATCGCCGGCGGCGATCCCGCCGCCCTCGAGATGCTGCTCGCGGGCGACGTCGAGTTCTTCACGCTCATGGGCGGGCTCATCGGTACCGTGGTGCCCGTCGCCGACATGCAGGGGCTGCCCTTCGCCTTCCACGATCACGCCCACGTCTTCGCGGTGATGGACGGCGAGTTCGGCGACTTCCTCCGGCGCGAGATGGCGGCCCAGGGCATCCACGCCCTCCCGCGCGCGACGTTCGAGAACGGCTTCCGCCACATCACGACGCGCACGCGCCCCATCCGCCACGCCGGCGACCTCGAGAGCCTCACGATCCGCACGCCGGCGGGCCGGCTCTTTCTCGACTTCTTCGACGCGCTCGGCGCGAAGCCGCAGGCGGTGAACCTGAACCGGCTCCACGAGGCGCTGCGCACGGGCGTGGTCGAGGCGCAGGAGAACCCGCTGGTCGTCACCGAGTTCAACGGGCTCTGGGAGCTCCAGCGCTACGCGAGCCTGACGGGCCACATGTGGTCGGGCTTCAACCTCCTCGCAAACCTCGCGGTGTGGCAGGGGCTGCCGCGCGAGACCCAGGCGGCGGTCGAGGTCGTCGCCTCGCGCTACGCGCTCGGGCAACGGCGCGAGACCGACGCGCTCAACCGCGATCTCGCCGCGGGGCTCGCCGGTCGTGGCATGATCGTGAACGAGGTGGATACCGCGAGCTTCAAGCGACGGCTCGGCCCGTTCTACGCGCGCTGGCGGAAGGTCTTCGGCCCGAGCGCGTGGAGCCTGCTCGAGGCCGAGGTGGGCCCGCTGGGCTAGGGAGGAGGATCCCGTGGACTATCGTGCGCTGGGCAACACCGGGCTCCGCGTGTCGGCGCTCGGCTTCGGCTGCGGCAACGTCGGCGGTCTCATGATCCGTGGGAGCGCGGCGGAGCGGGAGCGTGCCGTCGCGCGCGCGATGGAGCTCGGCGTCAACTACTTCGACACCGCGCCGCTCTACGGCGACGGCCAGTCCGAGCAGAACCTCGGCGCCGCGCTGAAGGCGCTGCGCGCGCCCGTCCACGTCGGCACCAAGTTCCGCCTCGGCCCGGCGGACCTGAAGGACGTCCGCGGCGCCATCGCGCGGTCGCTCGACGCGAGCCTCGCGCGGCTGGGCCTGCGGCACGTGGACCTGCTCCAGCTCCACAACAATATCTTCCAGGAGCGCGGCCCGCAGCCCGTCAGCGTGGCCGACGTCGTCGGCGAGGTGGTCCCCGCGCTCCAGGCCCTGCAGACCCAGGGCAAGACGCGCTTCTGGGGCATCACGGCGCTCGGCGAGACCGCGGCCCTCCAGCGCGTCCTCGACGGGGCGCGGCTCTATACGGCGCAGGTCTGCTACAACCTGCTGAACCCGAGCGCGGGCGTCGAGGTGCCGCGCGGGTTCCCCGCGCAGGACTTCGGGCGCCTGCTCGACCGCGCGCGGCAAAAGCACGTCGGCGTGATCGTCATCCGCGTGCTCGCCGCGGGCGCGCTGAGCGGCGTGAGCGCCCGCCATCCCGTCGCGGTGCCGACGGTGGACCCGATCGCCACGGGGCCGGACTACGCGAGCGACGTCGAGCGCTCGCAGGCGCTGCGCGCGCTCGTCAAGGAGGGCCACGCGGGGAGCCTCGTCGAGGCGTCGCTGCGCTTCGCGCTCGGCCGCGACGCGGTCTCGACGGTGCTGCTGGGCTACTCGAGCCTCGAGCACCTCGAGTACGCGGCGGCCGCCGTGGCCAAGGGCCCGCTGCCGGCGACGACGCTCAGGCGGCTCGGCGAGCTGTGGGCGGGCTTCGCCCGCGCCTGACCGCTTCGCCGCTTCAGGCGAAAGTTTCGGGAGCGATCGTCTCTGACGGGAACGCGCGGCGCAAGGCGCGATCGGCGGTGACCAAAGGCACGTCGAGGTCCTGGGCGAGCGCCACGAACTCGCAGTCATAAGCCGAGCAGCCGGATCGAGAGGCGAGCTGCAGCACGCGGTGGGACACGACGGTGTATTCGCGGCCGGTCATCGCGCGCTCGGCCTCGTGGGTGATCTGGATGGCGTCCTCGATGGCCAGTGCCCTCCGTCGGACGAGGCCCGCAAGCGCATTTCTGAACTCGGACCGCCAGAGCAACGGCGCCGCCCAGGCCGCGTCTCGAGCCAGGACAGCCTCGGCGGTGCGCGTCCGCTGCCCCTCGACATAGAGATAGACGAGAAGGTTCGTGTCGACGACGATCACGGCCGCCCGCGGGCCTTGAGAGCTCTCAGCGTCCGATCGTTGAGCCGGAGCCGCACCGGGGTCCGGCGGATCATCCGGGCCCGGGCGAGCAGCGTATCGGCGTCGACGGCAACGGCCTGCGTGACCGTCTCCAGGCACGTGATCACCTCGAGGTTGAGACTCCGGCGATGGCGGGTCGCCTGGACCTTCAGCCGGCGAACCAACGGGTCGGGCACGTTTTTGATCGTGAGATTTGCCATGGGCTCAGCTCCGGGGTGACGGGTGGATCCATTGTGGAACCATAATGGTACCAGTATACCCCGGCGGCGCCGGGCGAGGGAGCGAGCTAGCGCAGCGCGGCCATCTGGCCGGGGTCGAGCTCGAGCCACACGTCCTCGTTCACCTCGAAGACGTCGTGGGGGCGCGCCGTCACCCGGAGCTGGAGCGCGCTGTCCTTCGGCCGCACCGCGTAGTCCCAGTGCTCGCCGAGGTACGCGCGCTGGACGATCCGGCCCGGGATCAGGCAGGCGCGCTCGGAGGCGGCGGGCCGCTGGCGGTGGAGCTGGATGCTCTGCGGGCGCAGCGAGAAGGCGACCCGGCCGTTGGGCGCCGGCGGCTCGGGAAACCGCGCGCGCGGGATCGCGAAGTGGTCGAAGACGATGTCCGCGCCGCGCGCCTCGCCGTCGAGGAAGTTGGTGCGGCCGATGAAGCCGGCGACGAAGCGCGTCCGGGGCCGCGCGTAGAGGGCGCGCGGGCTGTCCACCTGCTCGATCCGCCCCTGGTTCATCACCGCGATCCGGTCAGAGGTCACCATCGCCTCCGCCTGGTCGTGGGTGACGTAGACCGTCGTGATGTGGAACTCGTCGTGCAGGCGCCGGATCTCGTAGCGCATCTCCTCGCGGAGGTTCGCGTCGAGGTTCGAGAGGGGCTCGTCCAGCAGGAGCACGGCGGGCTGCACCACG
>WNFJ01584518.1_pt1 | contig 40036 bp, 35 predicted proteins | sample 5400461 | NCBI WGS metagenome assembly WNFJ01 (sample SAMN13153349, study PRJNA577476) | soil metagenome | isolation source: 115 cm saprolite on Douglas fir-dominated hillslope | place: USA:California | collected 2013-09-17
TTCGACGGATGCCGATTCTCAATCGGCGTCCGAAACTCCAACGACAAGTCCATGAGGCTTGCCCTCACCGTGGGTTACAGGGTGCTGGTGTGCGACAACATGGCGTTCCATGGCGATTTCACGCCCGTGACAATGTCACCATAATACGATTCTTGTTTGAGACAGCGATGCCGTGAGGCAGGTGGAAAACGATGGCGATGCCTGCGCGTCCTATTTCAATTCTCTCGACCAGGCTGCGAATAATCTCGCGCCTTCGGTTCCAATCCGCGCCATCGAGGCCAGGTCCGAGGTTGACCGAAAGCTTTTGGAAATGATTCACAAGAAGGCGTAATTCTTGTCGGCGATCAGCGCCCTCAGCGTTTGCGTGAATTCTCGCTTCAAGCTCCGCGATGCGACTTTTGGTTCGACTCAGTCGAGGCATGAACTGCTCCTTGTCAATCACACCTTCCGAGTAACTGTCAATCAGCCTCTCCATGCCACGCTGCAGCTTGCCAAGCTGCGCTTTCAAGCTTTTGAGATCCTCGGGGCTCCTGCCACCAGCGAGCCTCTGCAGAAGCTCCTGCTCCACCCTTTGTGGACTTTTCAACAGCCTGCATACTTCCGCCCAGACGGATGCTTCAATGAATTCACCTCTGATTTGCGAATTGTTGCAGATTCGCTCCCCTCCGAAGCGATAACCATCCGTGCCGGAGCAGCGATAGTAGGTAAAATCTCTGAGGCGACCGCCTGCGCCTCTTTGACGAGTCGTTTTGCCGTAAAAAGCATATCGGCATTCAGCGCAGCTCAGAAGGCCTTGAAGCAAATAGCCCGGCCTCCTTATACCCATTTGGGCGCGAGTGCGGTTTTCATTTAGCTGTCGGTGAGCTGCGTGGAATAGGGCAGGCTCGATCAGGGGTGGAACCGGTATGAACACCCACTCCTCCTGGTCAGCGTCTGTTGGAACATAGGTTCTTCGGGGTTGTGTCGGACGCCCGCGAGGTGGCCGCAGTCGCGCACCCTTTGCCCTCGGCATCATGCGGGTCTTTCCAAATGCAGCCTTGCCGTAATAGGCAGGGTTCTGCAGTATGTGCCAAACGGCCTGCCGCGACCAGATGGATTTGCCGGATTGCGTTCGCTCGCCGTTTTCCTGAAGAGGTCGGCATACTTGGCCGAGACTACAGCGATCCTTAACAATCCATTCGAATACCTGCTTGACCACTCGCGCCTGCTCTGGAATGGGCTCGAATCGTGCTTGGCCTCCGCCGTCGTGAACGCTGACGTACCGATATCCGAACGGGGCGCACGACATAACGTTCAGAGAACCACGCTGAGCCGCGTGCTTCTTACCGCGGGGCTACGTTCCATGATTTTGGCCCGCTCGTATTCGGCCACAATCCCTTGCACTTGAAGTAGCAGGTCGTCTTCCGGGCTCTGGCCGAGGGGCCGGTTTAAGAACACAACCTCGACGCCGGTTCGACGCCACTCGTCGATGAGGAGGACCTGATAGGCGTAGTTGCGCGCGAGTCGGTCAGGTGAATGGACGTAGATACGGTTGATCACGCCGGTGGAAGTCAGATCTCGCAAGCGATCCAGCGCCGGACGCACGAGCGTGGCGCCGCTGAATCCCTCATCGACGAACTGTCGTTCCACGGGAACGGGTGTGCCGTCGCCCCGAGCGCGTTCGGTTAGCGCGGCAAGTTGACTTTCAATCGTGTGCGCGGCCGCCTGCTGTTCGCTGGAGACACGCGCGTAAAGAGCGGCCTGGATGGTTTTCATAGACACCTCCCGTCGGGGAGGTTCGGCTTTCAGGTCTAGCGCGATCAACACCTCGATCGTGGGGTCTGAATTAAATACAGAAAAAAAAGAGAGCAAGCAGATGTCAGAAACAAGTACACTCATTTCGTATTCGGGAAAGATCAGCAAGGCGGAATTGGCGCAAATACCAACGCCGCCGGCAACACCAACCCATGTCCCGATCCCTCACCTTGAGGTGGTGGAAAAACTAATCGGGACTCTGAACCTTCGTCACATCGGCGTCGTGGGTGAGGATTTCGCGGTCTCAAGCGATGGTCTGGAGATGTTTGGAGTCCTCGACTTGGAGACGACCTTCGAGGGATGCCGGTTTGCGATCGGCATCAGGAACGCAAATAGCAAACGCTTTCGCCTGTCTTGCACGGTCGGCCTGCGCGTGTTCGTGTGTCAGAACCTTGCATTTCAGGGGGACTACACTCCCGTTTTAGCGAAACACAGCAAAAACTTCTCGCTGCAGGATGGCCTCTCAATTGGCGTCGACCGCATGCAGCGCAACTTCGAACCGATGCGCCGGCAGGTCGAGGATTGGCGTGCAAAGACAGCTTTCTGACGAGGTCGCGAAGCTCATCATCTATCGAGCCTTCATCGAACGAGAACTTGAGGTACCCAGGCACTTGGCCCGTGTCGTGCATGATCGCTACTTCGATCCCCAACATGAGGAGTTCGCGCCGCGAACCATGTGGAGCCTTTCGAAGGCGCGTTCACCTCGGCGTTCAAGGAACTGGACGCCATTCCGCATTTCCAGGCGACGGCCAAGTTGGGAGCATTTCTTGAAGGCGTTCACGCGGTGTGAGCACGTCGCGAAACGCGCTTCGGCGGGAGCGAAGTACGATCCATAAATATACCCTCGCTACTAACTTTTCTCTCAGCACAGGAGCGGGGGCAACTTCGGCGCGTTCCCGGAAAAGCAAAAAGGTGCGCGCCGAAACCATAGGCTTCTTCGGCGAAAACCGGAGAGACAACGGCCTTAGAGTCGCCTGCGGAGCGAGGAATGCTGAAGCAATCAGGTTCAGTCAAGGCTTTCGCGTAGTGATATCAGTGCGAATCACTGCCATGAATTCGTGAGAGCGTTCATGGGTCGAAGACGGTCACCAGGCTAAAATATTTTTTTGCCGATGCGAGCTCGGGCAAACTCAATGATCGCGATGTGATCCCGTGGCTGGGTCCTGGCGCGGAACCCGTGGATGAACACGAACCCCAAGGAAGCCTTCAGCATCGCTTCGTAAGCTTGTTGAAGGCGGGCTTCCTCAATTGATGCCGCACGCGCCGCTCCTCAAACTGCGGACTTTGGGCAAGGAAACCCCGAACGCGAGCCTTCTTGTCACGTACCGACAGCAGACTTACTAGTCGTCACCATTCCCTGTGCGGACCGGGTCCGGTCCGCGGATCTCGCGGCTTGGAGAGGGAGTACTATGGACATTAACGTAGCTGCCCCTTCATGCATTGCCTGAACGGCAAGGAATCACCGCCGCGCCCTTTTGAGAAGCCAAGAATTCACCACGGCAGCGCGAAATCGCTACAACTTTCCGATCTGTAACGCTGCGATCTCGCCGTTACAGGCGAGCCGTTGAAGCGTCTTCGGATGGATTCTTAAGAGTGCAGTCGCTTCTGTGCTGTCCAGGAGGGGCTCAAAATGAATGTCAGCGTCGCTAGCCAGAAATACGGAGCTCTTGCGTTCATGTTGAGGGATGCGGCGCATCGGTACCGCCGGCCCAAATGAAATTGCCGTCAGCGTCGCGATACCATGCAGCATTTCCCTGAACGCTCTCCCCGATTACAGCGCCAGTGGGCCTGAAGAGTGTGTGGATCTGGAGCACATTTAACTCAGGAGCGGCTGTACTTGGAGCACCTTTGCGAACGCGAATGTTCGCCACTGTCCGAACGCCGCTCTGCTCAGCAGAAACAGGTTGAATAGGTGCGGCTGGGGCGGGTGTAATAAGAACAGGTTGAACTGGCGCCGCCTGTGCGGGCGCGACAAGAATATCTTGAGCAGGTACGGTCTGGGCGCCTGCAATAAGAACATTCACTTTTTGCTGGCCACCAGGACACGTTTTCGAAGCGCGGATCTCGTGATGCTGTATGACGTGTTGGTCGTCGATCGGGATATTCCAGCGCTGCGCTATTTCGGCGATGAGCGCGGCGCTCGCAGCCGCCTGCTGATCTGTCCAGGGATCGCCGGGTTGGCCCTCGTGCTCAATCCCAATTGAGTAGTAGTTTGGATTCATATTCGGCCGGCTCATCACGAGTTCACAATCGGGATTTACGACTATACCCGCGTGAAATGCCGTATCGGTTTCGGCGACGTATTGGTGGACCTGGCCGTCACACCCGACTCCATAATGCGCCGAAACCGAGGCCGCAGGATTGTTGAACCATCGGTCTGCGCTCAGTAGCGACCCGACGATCACGTGGATGACGATTAGTTCCGGATGATACCCGACGGGGCGGCCCGGGCGGAAATTATGCGGCGCACATCCTATCCATTCTCGATTCATCGATAAGTCCTCCGCGCCCGGTCATCCGATGGCGCCCAAATCGCCGCGCTCGCCGGCCAGGGCACCCCCAGCAGTGGTCATGCCTGCTTTCACCGCCGATGGCTGCGGCGCTGAAGGTTGTGTACTTTGCCTTTCTAGCCGCTGTGAATCATCTTTGTCAGCGATGGCCGCCCGCAGTCGCACGCCTGTTTTCAACATGTTGTACCAGAAGGGGGCTCCCACGCTGAGCAGCATCGCCGAAAGCAAAATGCCCAGGACCTTTTGCATGCTGAGGGAACTCCAATCCGGTGCGGACATCAGCCCCGTACTACCAAGGATGGAATCCACATCGGAGACGACACGGCTCGGGACGGCTGGATTCTTTGTGGCATCGCTGGGGGACTGTGCCGCTGCATCTTGCTTGTTTCCTGTGTCATTAATCGGTTTGTTTGAATTTTCTGAAGCGGACTTCCCCGCTTTCGGCGCCGCGTCATTGGGATTAATGGCCGGGTTCGGCGCGGGTGATTTGTTCAACGTATTGCCCGGGCCTCCCTTCTGGTCTTCTCCGGATTTAACGCCAGCCGCTTCGTTTGAAGATTGCGACGATACGCCACCGGACGGTTTCCCCTGATCGACCTTCTTCGCGGCCTCGATGAGGGATTGGCGCAGCTGAGTATCCGTCGAAAGACGGTTGACCAGAGCAATAGTATCCAGCTGAATCGCAAACGCAACCATCAGCGCGACGCCAATGGTGACCACACGGGTGCTGGCGGTAAAGCGGCCCCCGACGCGATCAATGGTCTGGTCGAACCAGCCGTGAATCTTGGCGACGAACTGGCTGCCGGCTTCGTGGATGATGGCCATGTTCAAACGCACGTTGTTGGCGAGATCCGGGTTCGATTTTTCGAGAGTCAACGAGAATGACCGAACGTTTTCGATAGCCGCGACCGGGTTGGCGATACCGTTGCTCTTCAGGGCCTTTTTCAGGGCATTGAGTGCGTCCGTCTGCAGCTGCTGCGGACCATTTTCAGCCGCCAGGTCAAGCAGCATTTTGATGAACTCTTCGCGGTGGATAACCGTGCCCAGGCGGTTCCCGGCGTCACTGATGAGAGGATGCTTAAGAACTTTCTTGACGATTTCCTTCGAAATCTTGCCGCTTAGAGCGGGGTCAAGTTGCTGCAACAGATCCCTGAGGCCACGCATTAGATGTCCGCCGCGTGTGTTGAGCAACGTGATAACAAGGTGCGTCAGAAGTGTGACAGCCATGCTCACCACCAGCATGACCACGGATAGGCCGATGAGTATGTCGACGGACTTCAGCATGGCGAAACTCCTTTTTCGGAGGCCGGTTGATGCTCCGAAAGGGATAAAGAACACAAGGTTTCCGATTGCGGCCTGCGGCCTGCAAGATTGCGATTTGGCGACCTCGGCGTGGGCATCTCATGGGAAAGGATGTCCCAGGGCGAGAAAGGAACCTGGGGACAAGACAGCTTTTATTTGCCCTCTTGATCCAGAGTGATGCTACCAGGAGGGGCTGAGACAGCATTGGACGACTACCCTTTCACGAGCGTCGTCAAGAGAACCGCGGAGTCAAACGGGCTGCGGCAGTCCTTAACTGGGGGCACGATTCCGTTGGGACCAACTCGTACGACTGCGAGCGGGGCATAGTAGTGCGTGATACCGTGCGGCGGCAGAGCGATCGGGATGATATTCCCCTGGGCGTCAGTTTCAAGATGGCCATCGGCACCTATCACTTTTGGCCACTCAACGTCTCCTGTGGCAGTTCTGGCCGGAATCAGCCAGTAATCTCCTGTGATGTATTGATTCACCGGCGGAGTTGGAGTGGAAGGTGGCGACTGCACTGGGTCTGCCGGCTGGAATCGGATTTGAACGCCATCCTCCAAAGTCAGCCAGACACCCTCCTGGACAAAGGCGGCGTTGTCGGTGTCAAGCGTAAGTCCGCCCTCGGCTGGATCGCCGTTCGTCTGATCCCAGCGTCGCAGAAGGGGGTGCAGAGTTTCGTCACTTCCCAGGCCCGGGTCCGGTGTGCCATTGAGCGTCACGGTCATCGTTGTCGAATCAATCGCCTGCACGGACAATAAGTTGCCGGCATTGTTGAGCAGAACGGAGCGGTCGTCCTGCACTTCGACCAAGTTTCCTTCCACAAGGCCGAAGCGGTCGTCGCGACCGAGACTCTCAACGACGACTGCAGTGGTGCCCCCACCGCTGGCAATCGGGTAGATGACAGATCCGTTCTCCCGCGACCACTTGAAAGTGGCTGAACTCCCAGAAGTGGTACCGGCAGTGCCACTGCGATTGATTTCGACCCGGTACAACTGGTTCTCCGGCCCGGTATAGGCGGCGTTTGGATTAATGATGCAAGGATTTGTAGATTGAGAGCTTTGCTTTGCCATCGCCTGCAGCCAGCCTCGAGGGGGCGGTGGCGGCGGCGTTGCGCAGGGAGGCTGATCGACCCCAGTTGCTTGCATAAATTTCACCTGCCACACTAGCTTGCTGCGGGCTGCCGTGTCAGGGCCACCCAACGCCACCTCGCGAATGCTCTCATCCTCCGCGTAAGTAATGGCGCGCTCCCACACATCCAGGTAGATCTGCAGGAAGGTTGTACCGGCGCTGGATGGCAGGGGTGGAGGACTGACAGCATTCGGCGCCGTTGAAAACACGTAGTCCGGCTGATGCAGATACGTGATGACACGTCGCAGCTTAGGATTGACAAACAAAGAGAAAGAGGCCCCAGTGGCCTGAATTGTGATTTGGTTCTGCGCTTTCTGGGGATTCGTGATCTGAACTGGGACAGAGGGGGTTTGAAAGGGAGGAGTATCGTCGAACACTTCGAAGTATGGAATCGTCGCCAGCTCGAAATCTGAACTCCAATTGATCACCTGAAAGACGTTCGCCGTGGTGGTGGGAAAGAAGGCGATCGGAGTGAAGTCCGCCTGACAGAGCAACCCCTTCACATAGTAGTTGCCAAAGCCAATCTGAAAATCAAGCGGGGTGGGAGTGGGTGTCAGCCGACTGATGTTAAATCCCCAGTTGTCCTTGGGACCGCCGGCCGGGCCAATCAGATCGGCCGCCAGAGTGTGTAAGTACCGCAGCAGAATCGCCGCCTGCTCGTTCATGTCGGCGTCGAGCTGAACTCTACCTTGCTGCGTGAGCACACGAGCGTAGTGCTTCAGGGGATGAAATGTATCCCGTGTTAGATCAGCTTTCATGCGGTCCTCCCTAGCTGGCGTAAATGATTCCGGCGGTCATGCCTGCCGGAGTGTACTCGTCCAGACGGGCATGAAGATTCGCCGCCCGCTGGGGTTGATACAAATCGTGAAACACGCCCATCTCCGACTGGTCATCGGCGCCGCTCGTGATTTCCGGCGCGCAATGATCGGATAGCTGACAGTAGGTGGGCGTGCCATAACGTGTGCTGTTAAACTCAGGCTCGACGCGCGCCCGCTCCTGCACCAGCAGCGCGTTTCGCTGCGCATTTGGGACATTGTCCTGCTGCGCCAATGCCAGAACGGCTCGCTCTACGAGGTCGGGCTGACACTCGTAACGTTTCGGCGTCCGCGAGCCGGACGTGACATAACAGAACCGCATGCACCCCTGCTGCCGGCGGCAATCTGTTATCACACCCATAAAAATGCAGTTCTCCGCCAGTTCAATAGCATGGGTTTGCACTTGTCCAAAGACCGTACAACGGCGAATGTCCAGAATTGAGAAGGCGCACAGTTTTTCGGGAGCGCCCACCGCTATAGCGTCGGCGCTGGTGGCGTCGACAATGCTGTCGCAGATGTAGATCCGGCAGGGATCCTCGCGAACTTCGTCGCGATTGACTTGGATCGCGCCGATGATGCTGTGTTCAATGCGGACGCAGTTTGGCGCGTCGTCGAGTTCGAGGCTGGGTTCGGTAGGGCGCGTCGGCTCGCAGTTGCAGTCGAGGCCCCAGCCCGGCACCAGGGTCGAGTGGCGAATAGTGACTCCCGCCACATCCCCTTGCACCTGAACTCCACGCCCGGTCACGACGATTCCGTCGAGCGTGAACCAATTGGTTGGCTCGGCAGTCGGAGTGTCTGCGTTCGCTAGACCGTTGATGGTCAAATTGTCAGGCGCCGATGTCTGCCAGTTCAGCAGGCGAATCACCGGACGTCTGCGGTTGGCGGCGCGCAGCTGCAGAGTCTGACCAGGCTTCAGCGTGATGTCGATGGGTTCGACATACGCTCCGCTGTCGGTGATTTCGATGACGGCGTTGGCGGGGTTGTCGTTCTGCCAGCGGGTGAGAGCATCGTTGATACGTGTGAAGTTTTCCCCCTCGCCGACCAGGTAGAGGCTGTAAACCGCAGGTTGCGACAGCGTGCGCTCGTATTCGCCTCCGCCCATGTCGGCGCTGAACGCGTAATTGTAAGTGACCCAAACGCCCTGGCGACGAGTCTGTGTCGGCGGAAATGCGATGCGCCCAAGTACGGGGTCGACCGCAACTTGCTTGGGCAGCGGACGGTAGGTCCAATCCGTAAGGTCAGCGACCACAATCGAACCTGGGTCAACCGGAGTCCGCTGCGAGCCCGAGCCCGTCCATATCTCGAAGCTCTTACCCTCTCCATAGTAATAAGGAATGCCGCTGGTCTCGGTCTCGGTCGCCTCGTGGCTCTCAAAGCACTCAAGGCCCCGGCGCGTAATCAGCGTGGGGAGGTTGAGCTTTCCAGGGGGATGCGCCGAAGTACTTTGGGGTCGGTTGTACAGGGGTGTGTCATTGCCCAGCACGCTGAACAGGAAACAGTTTGGGCTCTCCTGCTCCTCGCAATAGGCTGGGGCCTGCGTGACCGAATACGTTTTCAAACGCCAGACGAACACTCCTACACTCGGAATGTTGTAGAACTCCGGAAAATGCCGCGCGCCGATGCACCGGACGTCCACGATATGCGCAACTTCTTCGAAGGCGGTGCCCAGATCGTCGAGCGCATCGCCATCGCGCAGATCTACGGTACCGCCACGGTCCAGCCGCAGGTAGTTGATGTTCTGCGTGAAGCTCAGCAGTCGGTAAAACTCGACCGCCCTCCCTGGCCAGCCCGCAACGGCAGCGGCCAGGTCCTCAAGGATGGCGACCGTGCCCTTGCGCCGCCGGAACCGCACCGTGTTCGCGACCTCGCGGCGCGGAATAAGAATCCGTTCCCGCGCCAGCGCCCGCGGCTTTTGCACTCCACTGGGCTCTCCAATGTCGAACAACGGCGTGTATCCCACCAGATCCCCGATGTAGGGAACCGCCCAGTCCTGGCAGGTTTCCACAAACCAGTTCTCGTAGAGCTGGGCAATGTCGGCGTCCACAATGTTGACCTGTTCCGAAATCACCTGGAGCAAGGCGCGCAGCGGATAGCCGCGATCTGCATCGCGCAAACGATAGACGGCTGGAAGCAGCTCGTAAAGTCGATCGGCGTTAGGGCTGCTCATGTCGTGATCTCCGTCAGGATCAGGGTGTCGGGGATGTCGGGCGTCAGAATGACTAACTCCGCTGGCTTGATTCGTTTTGTGGGATCGACCTCAGTTGGATCTACGTGCGCCAGCTCCGCTTCGACAAAACTGTTCAGCGTTAAAGTGCTCGCTAAGCTTGCCAACTGCGCCGCTGTGACCGATTCGGAAACAGAATCGAACTTCTGCGTATCGACGTACTGCACGCCGGCGACGGCTTGCATCGTGCTGACGGCCTCGCTCAAAAATGCGCTCTGACCGAGTTCCCGACGGTCGAAGCTGTACAAGTCGAGTAACGTAGACCGCAGGTTGGCGGCCACCGATTCCCAGGTATAGGCGGGTCAGCAGAACCTTCAGCCGCCGCAGCACGATCTGGACCGGCTGGTGAGGATCTCCCGCCTGCGCCAAAGCTTGCACCAGCGCGTGATAAAGATCTGTGGTCGGATCGATGGGGATGTCGTCTTTGCCGGCGATGGTCAGGTGGACCAGCAGCTTGCGCCCGTCGGTCAATCGCCGCGCACTGGCTTTTCCGATGCCGGCAAACTTGCGTGCGAAATCGGCGTAGTCCTGCACCGACACCAACCGATCAAGAGCTGCGAGTCCGATGGGAACATTGCGGCGTGCCTGGTCGCGCGTGTCGCCATCTGCCCCGCCCGCAGCGCACAGAGGATTAATCACGCTCTTCACGCCCAGCGGCTGCGTGGCCAACTGGCTAATCTGCTGAGCGTTGACATTGCCCGGTCGTCCCGTCCCGCTGCGATATACTGCCTTCACATTGGCCGTGCCTGTGGGCACCCGCAAACCGTGTTCGCCGGTGCCGGTGATTGCGGTCGTTTTGTCGGAATCGTCGGTCTGGGTAATGTATTCGCGATCCGAAGGGCCAAGCACGAACAGGTTGTCGGATTCCTGCCATTCAATCTCGTTGACCCGCACCACCAGCGTGCTCTGCGCGCCGCTGGTGGTTGGAGCAGGGACGTAGGTCAGCGGAGATTGGTGCAGCGGGAATTTCTGTAGCGCTTGACGGGCGTCGCCGTTGCCCAGCACCTCACCCTGAGTTTGACCGTGCGTCGCTTTGACCACGTTGGCGTAGATGGTGACCGTCGAGCTGTCGTACACGTAGGCCAGGCTGTTGGCCAGCACGAGGTTCGTATGGAGAGTGTCATTGCCACTGGCTAGGCTCGCAATGCGCCAAGCGAAAACCGGAAACTTATTGGTCGCCGGGTCAAAGCGCGCGGTTGGAATCTGTCCACTCGGGAAGGGTTGACCGGTGGCCGGATCCACCAGCGGTTTGCCGAAAGCACTGAAGTCGCCGGTTCGTTCATTGGCCGTGGGAATGTAGGCATTGGCATAGAGCCCGGGTGCCAGTTGAACGGGATTACATATCTGCTGGTTCCCGCCTGGAATGTTCTGGAGAGGAAAGTTGGTCAGGAATTGAACAAAGCCGGCGTTCGGAGCACCGACGACAAGCATGTCGCCTGCGTCGTTCGGTCCGGCGACCGAGTAGATACCGGAGAAGGGGATCGCGTCTATGGTGAGCGACATGCACAACTGCTTGCCCGGTCCTTGCGTGACCTGCGCGACCATCACCAACTCGTTGCCCACGACGCCGGTTGAATTGGTGCCGCCGCTCGAGTCGGCAATGTCGGTACGCTGACCGGAGACAATAATCCATCGACCCGACTCCAACCCGTCGTAGAGGCCATTGAGCTCGATCGTGTTCCCTTCGACGTCCCGGTCGAGGGGCTCTTCCGCTAATTTCAATTCTTCGGACTGCGCATATACCACCGTCTGTCGGATCGCGATAAAATCCGATCCCTTGTCCGTCGCGGCCTTAGTTGGGTCGAGCCAGTCGATCTCTTCGGAACTAGAAGGGTCGATGAGTGAAATCCGCGTGGTCTTCCCGCTCATTCCATAGTCTCCACGCGACATCGTCTTGACGTCGCCGGCCTTTGCAAACAGCAGACCGGGTGGGGGAACGACGATAATCTTGGTCTGGCTGGTGTCGACTGCGCGGGTATCGACTACGACCCAACTTGCGGGAAGCACTTTGTCATAAGCCGCGTCGAGGGAAATAACGTTTTTGGTCTCGTGATAAATCGTAATCGTGGTGCTGTTACTCACAGTCTGCGCAATCGGCCACTCGGAGTAACTCGGTGTGCTGGGAGTACCACCGGAGTAGGAGACCTGGAGCGGTGCATTGTTCCCAAATGGCCCAGCTTTCACACGCATCGCGAAAACCTGTATCCGGGTGGCGGGGGTCTGAATTGCGCCCCACGCCTTGTAGAGCGTGCCTGCTACAGTGGGTCTGAAGGTGGCAAGGAGACGCGGCGCGGTATCAGACTCTGGGGCGAACACTTGCTCAACGTGGCGCGTCAGCCGGAACGTGTTAGCGGGCTGCAGAGACGGCGGAAGCGCAAGCCGGTCGAGGATGCCGAAGAGGTTCCCCAATCCAGGCGGTACCACGTCCGCACTGCTAGTGATAGGCGGACTCGTCACCGAGCTTCCGCTATCATCGAGGTTAGCGATTTGCTGAACGAGCGACGTGAGCGTGTTGCTGATATCGGAGATCCACGGCTCCAGGCGGGTGAACCCTCGTCGAACTGCGACATCGTGTTTCTCTTGAATTTGCGGGATCAGCGGTACGAGTAAATCCGCCACCTCGCTTGCCGTAGCCGTGCTCGCGTTGGCGGCCACAAACGCCTTCGCATCCGCAATGAGTTTCTGGAGGATGCCCGCCACCTCCGCCGCGAGCTCTCCCCCACCAAAGATGTTTGCTGCATCGGCGATAAAGGGACCTAGCGCGTTCTGCAACGCCGTGACTGCCTCTTGCGCTGGGTCACCTGATCCTCCCGTCTGCAGCGTCGGCAACGGTTCTTGCAACCTGACCTCGGTGCGTTTCTGATCGGTTTGCAGACTAACCGATTCCACAAAGCGCAAAGACTGTTGGCCGCCTCCATTTCCCGATGTAATCAGCAACGCATCGCCGGTTTTTAGATTCGTCGAAAGACCGTCCAAGTAAAGGGTGTCACGGGTGGTTGCGTCCGTGCCCTGGTCAATCGTGACGGTCTGATTAGTGGGACTGGGACTCGCAGCAAGCGTAATCACCTGCGGCCGCGTTAACCGGGGCTTCAGGTTGTTCCACACGTCGCGTGCCGACAGATCGACATACGTTTCGAACGGCTGCGGCCTCTCGCCCGTCCCCGGAATACTCTGCGCTCGCGTGCCTGCGGGAATCGTGCCGTTAAACCCGTCGCTCACCGTGAACGCGAGATAGACGCTGGAGGAAATTCCCGGGCGCAGCCTGTACCCAACCAGCCGAGCCAGTTCCAATATTGAGCGGCGTTCGGTTGCGGTCCGCAGGTAACCCTCGTTCGCGATCCGCTCTTCGTAAAACGTAAGCACATCCGCGACCGTCGCCCAGGCATCGAGCAGTGCAATCGACGGATCATCGAAGGCACGGGTACTCAGCCCGGGACTGATTCTGTCAAAAGTTTTCCCGTCGGCGTTCAGCACCAGCCCGCTGAGCGGGAAGATTCGCTGCATCTTCCCGCTGCCATCCGGCGCGGGCACGTCGATGTAGATGCTGGAGATGCGCGCCAACATGCTCTCGAGAAACGTGGCGTAGGTGCCCGCACGATAGGCCAGCGCCGAAAGACCGGGCCGGTTTGCTTCCGACTCGGGCGTCACCACTTCAAGACCGGCGCAGCAGCCGCAGGGCTGTTTCATCGTCCACCTCGCACATCCAGCATCAGCACTCCGTTTTCCGGAAAACTAGGGTCGTTATCGAGCTGTGCTATCTCGAACGGTCCGAGCAGCAGCGCTGAGTTCATCGGGAGTTCTTCGCCGGGCTGATTGGTGGCAGGCTCACTGAGCTCGAATCGTTCCAGTTCGGTGACCAACGCGTTTTGCACGCCGGCAATTGCCTGCACGGTCGCGAGCAACCGGCTCACGTAGACGCCGTCGCCGAAGCTCAGATTCTCAGGATGGAAAAAGCCCAGCGTACCATCCGACAATACGCGATTGCTCAATGCGTCGAGCACCGCCGCTTCAACGTGGCCTCGCAGATAGTTGGGCAGCACACAAATCGTGAGGGCCACCTTCAGTGGAACATAGTGCGCCGGGTTAACGAGCAGGTCGTAGCCCATGCGGCGGAATGGCTCCAGGTACAAGGTGACTTCATCGATCAGTTCCGAATCCGCCGTTTCCGATCCCACCGGATCGAGCGCCACCAGCGCCGTGTACCAACTTCCCGTCCAGCGCAGGGCAGCTTTAGCCCGCTGCAGTCGGGTGAACGGGGCCGCGCAGATGGCAGAGTCCTCGGCCTCGAGAGCCGCCCGAGATTCCAGCCGCCGCTCATTATCTTCAGCGATGGCGGCATAATCGCCAGCGGTGGTGGCGCGCTCCAGCTGATTTTGAAAAGCGTATGGAGCAAAGAACTTAACGTCGTCGATGTGTTCGTGGTCTGTGCCTCCGGTGGCGGCCAGTGGGTTGCGGGGCAGAATCTTCACTCCACTGAGGGTTAGGTTTCGCAGCACGATATAGGTGATCGTCTCAGCGCCGACGTTGCCCGATTTCCCATTGCCCATACGGTAGTTCGCGCGGAACAGCGTACCGGCGTCCGGCCTGCGTCCGCATACGCCGTCGCCGAAGCGCAGATGGCCGTAGCCGTGGTTGTCCACTTCGACGACGAAGTCGAGGTCGGCCGGACCGCTCTCCAACAAATCGCGCTTCACAGACCAAGTCTGGAGCAGGGCCTTCAGATCGACGATCAGTGCCGCGGCCAGAGTCACGTTTAGAGGCAACGAACCGTCCCAAGCCGCCAGCGCCAGCTGAGTCGAAGGACTCAACTGCGCCAGCAGGAACTGCGCATTTGGATTCGCTGCAGGATGCAGATTCTTCGCTAAGCCCGTTGGATCGGCGAGATCGTCGAAGGTGAATAGCGCAGGAACTTCGCAGGGCGGTTGTGGCTGCGTCGGATCCGAGGCGCCCGTGCATGTTGGCGCCGGGGGAATACTAGTCAGCGAAATCCAGGGCAGCGCCTGCCGCGGGTCTTGCCGTATGAAGTCAGCCGCGGAGCACGGCGGCGGCAACGGCACACTGAACGTCAGCGGCTGCTGGCTGAGAACGGGGCGAAACAGTCTCGCTGATATTGTGATGCTTGCCGGCTCACAACACCTCGGACACTGCGGCGATGTGGAATCCGTCAGCACGGTGCCGAGAACCTCCGTCGTGTCGAGGCCGTTATCAGCGAGAATCACGTTGCCGCGTGCCACGCTCACGTCTTTCAGGCAGCCACAATCGGGTGGGGGTTGCTGCGAGGAAATGCACAGCGGGAACCTGAGCGCATCTTCCGATGCCCACTCGACCTCGACGATCGGCGTGCCGTACGGCATCGGCCCATAGAGCAGATCAGCGGCGAGCGTCACCTTTGTCAGGCGCACCGCCTGACGATGCGATGGATCTGCATCGGACTCTTTGCCGGTTTTCGGGCCGATTACTTCCTCAAGAATCAGGATGTCGCCAGCGTTCAGCTGCAGGTTGCGAACTTTTCCGGGAGGACCGTCCTCCGAGGTCGTCGCGGCCGCGGCAAGTGTTCCCGTCACCGCTGCGGGCGCTGGCGTTGCTCTTCCCGCTGGCGGCGTACCCGCCGACGGAGTTCCTGTGGGAGTGGGCGGCGGTCCGGGCGGAGGCGGAGGATCTACCCAGGCGTCGGTCAGAGTTGCCGAAGTTGATCCCGATGCCAGGCAACATTCGCAATCGCCCCACGTGTAGAAAGGAATCTTGCTATGGGCAGCGTAGATAGAGATGCTTTGCCCGCCGTTCCAATAGAGTGGTTCGAAGGCTTCGTAGGTCGAAGGCTCCACGCCGGCAAGGTCAGCGGGCGCGAGGATGTGCCTGTCCCCGGGCGCGCCGCGGTACGGAGTCACGAAATAAATCTGAGTCGGATCAAAATCTTCATGCGCGATGTCAGTCCAGATGGTCAGCCAGGCGCGCGCGTTGCAGCCTTCGTGCATCAGATAGTCCACCACGCGCGCGTGCCGGCGCACCGAAATACGCTCGCGAGCGGTTCCAAGGTAAGCTTCGGTCGCGACTGCATCCTGGTAGTAGCTCAGGTAGTCGCCGGCATAGGCCAGCAGCTCCACGAGCGTGATGCCCAAGTCGGACGCGTGTTTTTCGATCCACTCCGGCATGATCAGCGCCAGCCGGTCCAGGATCAATTCACGAAAGCTTTCGTAATCTTTCGCTAGGTAGTCGATATCGGGTTGCGTGCGTTGCGGCGGAGGGCAGGCGCACGGCTGCTTGCAATCCAAATCCGTGGGACAGCTCGCCTTGAAACTGAAGCTGACTTGATCGTAGCGCGGGTCGAACCCAGGCATCGGTTCGCTCGTCGGCCGTCCATCGATGGTTTTTACCAGCCTGATGGTGTAATTCGAAAAATCTCCCGCTTTGTTCACGCGTACTTCAAGATAGTCGTCGAGCGTGGGGTCGGGTTGCCGCTTCACGCTAACCGACTTGATCTGTACATCGCGAATGCGGCGGCCGCCGGTGAGCAAGACATTCGACTTTTCGATATGCTGCGGCGCCTTCCCCAGAAAGAAGACATTCAGCGTGAGCTGCTGCTCATCCACCACCTCGACGTAATCCAAGCCAAACAGGGTGGCGGCCCTCACATCTTCGCGCCTTCGTTCTTCCCGGCAGCTCATGTTTGGGTCGTTCACGTTCATAAGACTGCTCCGTCGAATCGCTCTTATACGCTGGGTGCGCTGCGCACGAAATTTTCCGTGCGGGCATCCCCCGTAGTCTTGACCACGTATTTCACCGTTACATTCAGCGTCGAATCTTGCGCCGTCACTTCCAGCGACTGCAGGTCGATCACGTCTCCCAGATAACGCTGGAGTGCGGCTTGCGTCGTGTACTGCAAAGCTGCCGCCAGTTCCGCACTGTTAGGCGCAAATACCATCTGCAGCAGTCCGCTGCCAAAGTCGGGACGATTGACGCGCTCACCGGGCGACGTAAAAAGCAACTGCTCGATCATGTCGCGAATGTGATCGTTGTCATCCGTCGCTGCGGTTCGCCCACGCCCGTCAAAGTGATATGGGAAATCGATATTCATGTTTTGTCCTATAGCTCTTCTTTTGCAACTACAACTAAATGGCTGTTGCACGCGTCTGCGTCACCGTTATCAATAGCGGTGTTCCGCTGGGCGCGCAGATTGCCTGGCTGCTGAGCACCACCAACGGTTGTCCATTGGAGGTAACGCGCGTCGAGCCCACCAACCATTGCGCCGTCACGCACGGCCCATTCGCCGCCGGAGGAGGTGGAAGCGCGCACCCGGCAACCACGTACGGCGCGGCCATTGTCACTGTCGCCAGTCCCAGGACCGTGACCCGCGGATTAGGGACGGTCGGCTGCGCTTGTCCCCCGTGTGAACACAACACCGTTGCGCCAACATGTACCAGGAAACCAGGCATCTCAGACCACCACCAACGCTATTTTGTTAATCATCACACTCGGCCCAAGGAGTTCTATCGATGCACCTTTACCGTTATTGATGTAAATGCCGGTATCATTCACCACGATCATTGCGCCCGTTGGACTCCTGAGAACAATTCCTCCAGTACCCGGGGGCGCTGGGGCTGGCACCGGAACTTCCATGGGAATCGGCACGGCATCGCTGATCAGCAATAAGTTTTGCAGTGTTGTTTGAAAAACGATCGTCTGTCCTGGTGGAACGGGTGGCGGCGCAAACGCCGCTGTGGGTACCTCAGCTAAGTTGCCCCACCAGCCACCGGTCCAGACGGGCCTGTCGGGGTCGCCTGCCTCAAACTGTATCCACACTCCCGCGCCAATCTGGGGCACCATGAAAGTGCCTTCCTGCTTGCCGGCCAACGGCACGCACGGGGTCGCCCACGTCGAAGGTATGATGCTGCCGACGTCGGGCACTGTCACCAGGATGCGACCGATCTGCAAGGGATCGATGTTGTCCACCACCGTGCCGCGGTAGATGCCATAGTATTTGGGCCCCGATCTCATACGCTCACCATGGATACCGAGGACCCCACGCCTCCCCGGGCCAGCGTGAAACTCTGCTTGTATTCACCTCGCTTGATATTGTGAGTGACGCTTTTCACGTAGTATTGACCGTCATAGTACATACCCCCACCCCGTACTGCCGCCAGTTGCCGCGCCTTGAAAACGCGCCCGTAACGCAGCACATCAAGCTGACCGCTGGCGCTAATGACGTCCGCAGTGTCAAACATTTTGCCGACGGCTGCCAGCGCCGCCCCCACTGGATCCTCGCTGGCTATAGGCGTGAGTTGCTGAACCTTCAGGATGGGAGGAGATTGGGCGGATAGCCGTGGCTTCAAGATGTCAATGTTGGGTATGGGAATGGGAATCGGGAGCTTGGTGTTCTTCTCGATGATGGTCACCACATATTGGGTGGCCAGCGTGCCGTCGTAGGAAAAGCTGAGGGAATCGATGTTCGAGGTGCCATCGAAATTGATACTGAGTGCCGGCTGCGAACCGCCAAACATCCGGGCCAAATCAGGTCCCCAATAGGCAAGGCTCATTCCGGGCTGCGGTCCCGGATCGAGGTAAAATACAGCCCCGACTTCCTGCGCCAGACTGGTTACGTAGGCATAGTCTGTTCCCTGCTGTTTCGGATAGTTATCCAGTGGATTGGAAAGGAGACTGAGCAGCGTTGGCAGCGCTGCCGGAATCACGCCAAGCACCGCGTATTTTGCCAGGATGACTTCCACAATCACAAACAGCGGCAACGCTGGATAGGGAATGCCGGTGAAGTCGAAGAAGTCCATCAGTGCGGTAAGATCGAGACCGGTGATGGTCAGCGTGGATTTCCCTGGGGAGGTACTGGGCGTCAAATCCTGCTTGGTGATAATGCCGTCCATCAGGATTTCAGTGGAGCCATTTACTGTAACGCCGACGATGACCCGCGTACGGGGATCAAAGTAGCCGGAGACCAGCATTTGCTGAACGGCCGACTGTTTCCCGAGCGTAAACTTCAACTGAAATCCGCCCTGGCTGCCCATCGCCGAAGTCACCTGCACTTCAGTCAAGGCGTCAATGACCGCCTGCGGCACAGGTGACGCGTTGAATGGCCCCATCATCAGCGTCAAGTAAAAGCCACGGTTCATAGCGATCTTCCGGTAATCCCTTGAGGTAGCGTGATTCTTAGCTTTCGTCCGACGGTTTGAACCACATCCTCCGGTCGCATTGCGCCGTTAGCATCGGCGATGCGCCAGAACAATTCCGGATCGCCAAGAAATTTGGCAGCGGTGTTGTCCAGTCGCTCGCCCTGCGTCACGGTGTGCAACTGCAGAAGCTGGAAGCTATCGGGCGAGGGCAGAAAGCGGCGCTTCAAATAAATGATCGTCGTGCCGTCGGCGGTAGTCAGCGTTTCCGTGTCCATCCCGTAGTAGCGGCTGGTGGATGTGAACAGGTTCCTTTGCAGGGACGCCTGCGCGAGCATTGCCTGGACCGGATCGGTAGGAGTGCCATTGCTCATGAGATACCTCGTATTCCCAGGGCGCCAAACGTGCCGCCCTGATACATCTTGGCGAGCGTTTCCTTCTGCTGCTGGTACACCATGTAGAGACTGCCGCCCTTGTCAGTGAAGTAGAGATCGTCGATGCTCAGCACGCGCATTCCCAGGCTCACCTTGGCGCGAATGGGATTGAGCTTGGGATCGAACGCTTCTTCGGTTATGCTGAAATCGGTGATCCGGATCGGCACAATGCGGTTAGCGCTCCACACGAACAGTGTCAGTGGAGCCAGAATGGGCATGATCTCAAGCGTGCCCGCTTGCGACAGATTGAAATTGTTCTGCAGCGTTGTGCTCGAGGGATAAACGATCGTCTCCAGCGCCGACAGTTGCGGGAAGATGCCGTTTTGCAGGGTGTTGGGGTTCTGATCTGGGACCTCAAGCTGATCGGTGGCATCAATCTCGGCATCGAGCTTGAAGGTCTCCACCGGCGGGCCTTTCAGACGAAGCGCTTCCGAGCGGTCTCCGCCCTCTTCCGCCCCCTGAATCTTCAGCGTGCGCGAAAGCGTATCTGGGTTGTACTGCAGCACGATGATGCCGTTCGGCAGCACGGTAAACGTGTCCGGATCAAGCAGCACCAGGCCGCCCTTCAGAATGCGCGGTGATCCGGGAAATGTGGTCATAAGTTTTGTACCGATACCCTGAACCTAGAATGTGAAAACAGTGATCTTCAGTTCTCCTCCGGGCTTCCCCAACGGATCGGCGTACACGGAAGCTTCGACCGGAATTTTGATTGACGTACCTGGAATGCCAAGGTCTGCTGATAACGCCGCTTTCACCTTGGCCGAAAAATCGGGGATCACGCGATTGGCCGTACTCTTGTCAAAGTTGACCCCAGGATTGAAGCTAACCGACAAGGTCACATTCTTGGCTGTGCCCCAAAGAATCTGGGATTTGAGTTTCTGTCGGACCAATGTGAGCTCGGCCTCGACTTCTTCGAAGCCGTTTGGGCCCACGTGAAGCGTGACACTGAATTTCGGGAGAATGCGCCGATTGCCCGTAGATTCCTCGTAGCTGACCTCGATCTGAGTTTCAACCGACCGGCCCACTCTGCTCGACCCTTTTTCGGGTTTCGCATTTGGATCCACAACGACTGATCCTTCTGCTTCTAATAATCCGCCTTCTTTCTTCTTCTCCGTTGTCGTTGATGTAGAACTCGTACCCGCATCGCGGCCGGAAATGGGCGGACCTAGCTCATAGTCAGAGGGGAGCCTGAGGTCCGGTTTTTTCTTGCCAGCATCGTCCTTATCGGGAGCTGAAATTGTTGGGCGGTCGCTCGGCAAATCGGTCTTTGTATCGGCCGCTGGCAAGCCAACGACCTGAATCTCCACCCGCCGATTCTTCGGATTCTTTTCACCTTTGTCGGGATCGATCTTTGCTGGCGGCTGTCCCGCGGCCGGCTCGAGTTCTCCACGGCTCTTGATCTCGATGCGACTGGGATTCACTCCCTTTCTCTCGCTCAAGAAGTCACGAACCGCTTTGGCCCGCCGGCGCCCAAGATCTTCGTTGTACTTTTCCTTGCCGACCGTGTCGGTGTGCCCTGTCAGGATCACAGTTGCACTGGGAGCATTGAGCAGCCGAGCTCTCAAGGCCGCTAGGCGCGCCAGGTGTTGCGGCGGGATATCGGTCTTGTCGAAACCAAATTCATCCACGGGAGGCTCGGTGGAATTACCGGCGGAACCAACGACACCAGTTCCCCCGGCAGTGTCGTCCTTGGGACTCCTCTGCAGTGAAACCGGCGCACCGCCCAGCAATGCCCCGTCGACGGCTTGGCCCCGAGAGACACGATCGGCGATGGCGCTGGCCATCGTCTCAGAGTCCGCTCCGACCCCACTCGCCGTCTGCTGTACAACGTGGGCCAACTCATGCGCCAGCAAATGCCTGGACGCCTCGGCGTGCGGCGAGTACTGTCCCGGGCCGAAGACGATGTCTTGGCCTACCGTATAGGCATGCGCTTTGACCGCGTTGGCCGAATCCGCCGCCTTCGTATCGGCATGCACGCGCACCTGGCTGAAGTCCTGTCCGAAGCGCGGCTCCATGAACGCACGGGTACCCGGATCGAGCGGTCTCCCCGGCGAGTTCAGCACCTCCTGGACGGCAGGTGGTATGGGGCCAATTATCGCCGAACCAGCGGACTGCCGCTGCAAAGTTATTCCCTTCTTGTTGCATTCTTCGCACCGTTCGCCGCCTGCGGTATGCTGGCCGCAAGCCCACTTGCGCTGCAGCCTAATCGGGCTAGGACTCAATGCAACCCGCCGGGAACTTCGCGTCGCCAATGGATGTTTTCTGGTCACAAGCCCGCCACCGCAGGTGCACAGATCAAGAAGTGAAAAACACCTTGGGTCCCAGTAACCAACTTCTCAGATCCTGCCACTCCGTTTAGTCTTCGAATTAAACTCGCCACCACTTTGGCGGCACGTTCCGTCATGGGTTCATCTCTGCAAGAGAGCGTGTAGTGAAATATGCGCTCGGTTGCGCAGTGGATTTCATCACCGGATATCTGGATTCCCAACGAAGTGCAAGCAATCCGCACGACGGTAGCCTCACCTCGTGGATGGACGTCCGAGCTGTCATTAGACGTGCACACAGATTTCATCGCACCAGCAACCTGCCTGATGTGTCGTGGGTGGAGCAACTGAAAGTCGGGCATCCTCTGCAAGCGCCGCCTCAGTGAAGTAGCGAGCATGCTGGCGACCAGGAATGCGAAAATTGCTAAATGCCAGCGAGAAAGCGTAAGACGGGCAGCGAGTTCCGCCCATACAACTCCACCCGTCAAAAGAAGAGCGAGCCACTGCGCCTGCGAGAAACCAACCCAGTAAGGGCGGTCTGCATCGCCACGGGCGAATTCGAACGCGAATCGTCCGGCGTCATAAGTAACGACGTACCAGGCCAGCGAGGTTCCCGGCTGCTGCCCGCTCCAGACAAAATACGTGCCCACTACAACCGTTCCCAGTACCAAGAATGACTCGACAGCCTGGATCGGAAAAAGCCGTACGCCAACTAGGTAGGACGGGAAACCGGCCGCCGCGTGTTCTTCACTGTACCGAATCCCCCAGCGATGCGGACGACCATGGCAACAACCCACCATCAGACAACCGATGCGTCCGCACGTCAGAAAAGTTCCGATGCCGAGAATCGTTATGTCGAGATAAGGGAGCAGGGGTTTATGAATCGCCGACAGAAAAAGAGCAGCCATGATCATCACGGCGATCTCATGGTGGTAGTAAATGAGGCGCTCTTCGCCAGCGACGATTTTTGTGGCCATAACTAAAGCAAGAAATGTCGCAATCGCCGTCCCTACTAGTCCGGCCATCACCCAATAAGAGAGACCGGTATGCCTCGTCAGGATCATAGTCAGCATAACTGCGAGAGTCAGACCGGCGGAGCCACTGAGCTGAAATCTGCGCCCAGGGAAAGGGGCGATTGTTTGAATTCGCTCGTCGACTAAATCGGCCGTGCAGTCCCCGACGGCCCGGTGTACGGTGTTCAATTTTCGACCGCATTCTATAGTTCCCACGGCTAACGGTCTCCTAAGGATGATGTGGCGGCGGAGGCTGTGGCGATGGATGTTGTTGCTGTTGTTGCCCTTGCTGACCCGGCTGCTGCGCTGGCCGGTTCCAGCCTTCTGAGGTGGCTCGAGTCTGAATCGCATCCACAAGGTTCTGATACGCGGACGCTCCAGCGGAATAGGCGCGGGTTTCTTGCGCCGGAGCATACCGTCGGCAGGTCCGGGTGTATGCATCCGTGAAATAGCTGCGAAGTGCCTGCGTCGCTTGGCCGATAGCTGCTTGGGGAGTGGAAGCCGAAGCTACAGGTAAAGCAAATTTCCACACTTGTGATTGGGCTTGGCTTAGCTCAGTACGGTACATATTGTTCCAGTCATTTCTGTGAAACGCCTCATGTTCGACGGTAAGCTGGTGTTTCCAAAAGTCGTGGCGATGCGAATAGTGAGTTATGTGTTCAGCAAAATCGACTCCCCCACAATGGTGGGTGTCATCGCCCTCCACATTGGGGCTCAAATCGCGAATAATTTTTCGGAAATTGTCTCGGGTCACCGCCGGATCAGCAGCAGTATTTATATTAATTCGAAAATTCTCTGGCTGCACCGCTGAGGCTATCCGAACAGTCAGGTCGCTCAGGTGGAAGCGCCAACTCTCCCCGACTTTGCACGCGCCAAAAACAAAGCTGGCCGGCTGCTTTGAAGTGACACCAAACAGGCTGCCAAGACCTGCCTGCGGATCGAGCCCCTGATCCGTGGGTGTGTAGGCAGAAGCCTTATCGCTTCCGCCGCACGGAATCTGGGTTGCTCCCCCTGACGCATCTGGCCCAGCCGCAGTTTCTACCGCAGTCGCTCCTCCCGTACCTTGTGTCGCGTCGGGTGGCTTAACCACGGGTGTTACAACTCGCGTTTGAGCCCCCCGTGCTGCACAGCGCTGCAGTTTCAACCCCGATCTCAGACTAGGTACGGATCTCTTACTGATTGCTGCAAACCTGGCCGCACTGTCGTTCCACAGCGAAACCATAGCTCCCATTGCCGCCAGGTCTGCATCCTCTTCGAGTGCGCTATACTCAGCCGCGTTGTTCGCCTTGCGTGCGGATCCGTCCGGCGCATTCCTTTGCTGCATGACGTGCGCCAGTTCATGGGCAATGAGGGCGTCGCCGATTACTGACCCCGGTTGGTACTCGCCAGAGGCAAACGCTACGTCCCTGCCGATGGTGAAGGCACGCGCATTGAGCCGCGTGGAAAGTTCTGCGGCGCTGGAGTCGGTGTGCACGCGCACATGAGAGAAATCCCCTTCAAATGCCGTCTCCATGCGTGACTTGATTCCGCCATCCAGCGGATGTCCCGAGCGAAGCTGCGCCTGAATCTCTTGCGGATCTCCCGCGTCCCGCACACCGCCCTCGCGCTCCTTTGCAAACAAGCTGCCGATCGCGGAAGCTGCCTTCTTGACTCCACCTGCAATGGCCGATACGGCGCTGCCGATGGCTCCACCGACTCCGGAAAGCAGCCGGTCCGCTGCCGCAAGAAGGTTTGCACCCATCAACTCCCCCTTCAGTTCGTCCGGCACTTCGGTGATTTCGCCCGTCTGCGCCCAGCGCGCCACACCGCGCCGTACTCGGGCGGCAACGAATGGAATGTAATCCTCTGCTTTCGCAACCCCGGCGCTATCCGGTGCGTATTTTCGAATTCCTCGCTCAACAAACTGGCTGCCTTTCGTACGCAGATGACCGATCCAACGCTCGATGTACGGACAACCTTGCGCGGACCGTCCGACCGATGACAGCACTTCATCGGCAGTTGCGCATACGGACACCTGCAGTTTGTCCAGGAATTCCCTTTTCCGCATCTGACCCGATTGCAGATCGTGCGCGTCGTCTTCGACCAGCAAAGGCGACGCAGTTCGCGTCGGCCCCGCGTCCGCTTCCGTACCGGTTGCCGCTGCGCATTGTACGCGCGCCGTCGCATGAGAGGTCGACAAAGTCGAATCTTCGCCATGACTGCCTTCCATCCCGCCTGTCACCCGCTCGGCGGTCTGGTCTGCCTCGCGCTCGAAGCGATCTTGGTCCAGCCCTACTTCCAATTGGTATTGTGGAGAAGGTATCGCTTCATCTTTCTGCTGCACGACGTGGGTAAGCTCGTGCGCCAGCAGCCGCCTCCCGCCGTCGTCTGCCGGTGAATAGCGCCCCGCGCCGAACACGAGATGGTTTCCCACCGTATACGCCAACGCACTGACCGCTCGTGCTGATTCAGCAGCGCGCTCGTCGGTGTGCACTCGCACTTGGCTAAAGTCGCCTCCAAGTCGTGAGCCGAAGTAGGTCTGTGTACCTTCATCCAAGGCCTGACCGGGCGAGCGCAGAACGTCGTGCACAATCGGCGGTGCGAAAGCCGGAGGGGCCCAACCGTTGGCATGACGCTGTAACGGCATCTTCTTTTTCTTCTTGCAGTCGTCGCACTCGCCACCACCTGTGTGCTCACCGCAGTCACACGTCCTCTGCAGCATCGGTCGTTGCAGCGGCGTGAGCACTGCAACTGGAGCTGCCACCACAGGAGCTACCGCCCGCGTGCTCACTTTCTCGCTCCGATCCCGCGATATACGGCGCCCGCGATTTGAGCTCCCAATCTCGTCGGCTGCGAACTTTGGCCGAGTATGATCGTGCCCCCGCGTACATACGGCACCGCACCGCCAGGACGCAGTTCCGGGGACAGACCACCCTCCATCAGCCGTTCGGTGAGTTCCTGTTCCAAAGCCTTCCGCAGGATGCGCGGCTCGTCGATTGCCACCCCCTCGAACACCAAACGCTCGATATTCAAATAGATATTCATGCCACTGCCACCGCCCGTTCCTGCCAGCGAAAATCGGCTTCATTGATCGGCCGTTCGATCTTGCGGAACTCCGCCCGCGCGGCCTCCAGCACCAGCGCCATGGTTACGGGCGATCCAGCGCGCGCCGCCAGAAACGCAGCATTGATCGCAATATTGTGGATGTGTCCGCCTGTGACGTTCAGGCGTGCCAGTCGGTCGTAATCGAGAGCACTCTTCGGCATGTCCGCGGGAAATACTCTCTGCCAGATTGCCTTTCTCTCGACGGCTCCCGGGAAAGGGAAGCGCACAATGAACCGCAAGCGTCGCAGGAAAGCCGTGTCGAGCGCGCTCTTCATGTTGGTCGCCAGGATGGCGAGCCCGCGATACGCTTCCATTCTTTGCAGCAGGTAGTTGATTTCAATATTGGCATAGCGATCGTGGCTGTCTTTGACCTCGCTTCGTTTGCCAAACAGAGCGTCGGCTTCATCGAAGAAGAGAATCGCGCCGCCGTTCTCTGCCGCATCGAACATGCGCCGCAGATTTTTCTCGGTCTCTCCTATATATTTGCTGACCACTGCCGACAAATCGATGCGATACAGGTTCAGGCGCAGATCGTTGGCGATCACTTCTGCGGCCATGGTTTTTCCCGTCCCGCTGTCCCCCGCAAACAGCGCGCTGATCCCGAGCCCCCGGCTCATTTTTTCTCCGAAGCCCCATTTCTCGTAGACCGTCGTCCGCTGCGCCACCTGTTCGGCAATGTGGCGCAGCAAAGCCGATTCAGCGTCGGGCAAAACGATGTCGTCCCACGTTGCCTTGGGATTGATTCGCTCGGCGAGAACATCTAACTGCGGCCGCGTGCTCGCCAGGCACGCTTCCCACAGCCGGTCATGCAGCGGCGCCCGATCCGCCTGCTCGGCAAGCGCATCCCGCGCCAGTTGTCGAATCGTCGTAAAACCAAGATTGAACTGCGCGGCCAGCTGCGCTGGACTCTCTTTCTCAGCCAGACCCAGTGCTGATTGCCACGTGGCTGCTTGTTCGGCGGCACTGGGCTTAGTGATGTCGGCCGTAACCATCAGCTTGCGGAGCCCCGGCCAGCACTCCCGTGTATCCAGAAAAACCGCTCCCTCCATCCGCTCCAGCAGGCGCGTGACTGGAGAGGACGGCCCGGCCGCCATCGTTTCCGCGCCGTATCCGAGCGTGTCCAGATACAAGGCCAGCGGCAGCAGCAGGCTTTCCCGCTGCCAGAGCCTCGCCAGCGTTTCAATGTCTGCTGCCTGCGTGGGCAATAGAATGGCCGGCAGACGATACAACTGGAGGCCGACGGAGCTCGCCACTTCTCCTGCTACGAGTTGCTTGCTGGCGGCATCGGCGCCCAGCAACTGCACAATCGGCAGGCCGCGACTCGCATCCACCAGTTTCAGGCTCCGGATTATCGTCTCCACGGTATCGCGATGCGATGGCGGAAGCTCCGTCCGGCTAGTTTGTTGATCGATCGGAGTCAACAAGGGCAACAACCGGTCATCGAGATAATTCAAGCCCTTGTTGTAATTGACGATTCGTTCGTCCGCGCGCAATGCGCTGGTGGTGAGGGGTTGACCGCCGGGCTGTGTGATTTCGATCAGGCGCCAATAGCGCAGCGGGCGCTCGGGCGAAAGTGCATCCCACGCAGCCCCCTCGAACAATGAGAACGCCAGTGCAAACGTCGGGTAGGCCCGCCCCGGATCCTTCTGGCAGCGCGCGCACAAACCGGCAACTCCGGTATCCAATTCCATCCCCAGGCAAAGAATCAATACCTGCTGCTCGAACTGCGAGAGCCCCAGGCGCTGCGTCAGAAGCAGAAGTGCAGGAGGCGGATCCATCTCACTCGCCGCTGCTTGCATGGCTGCGGCCGCTTGTTCCACGTACTGATCGTTGTACGTTTCAGCGTGCGTTCCGACACCGGGCAGTAGCAAGCTTGAAGTTTTCGCCGGAAGCTCCGGCGGCCCGCCCAAAAAGTGGCGCCACACCGACTTGTGTCCTTCCCGAGCTGGCAGAACCGGCAGGGCTATGCCCGGGTCTTCCCGTTGCTGCGCGGCAAGCTGCTCCAGACAGGCACGCAGCCAAGCCATTGCGGCCACCAAATAGCGCGCATTGCCCTTCTGCCAATCGATTGCGTTGTTCATGTCACCGTCACTTTCTGGGTGGGGTCAAACACCGGTGGCGTCACCGCTCGATTTACCAGCAGGCTGTCGACGCCATCAACGCGCAGCCGCACAAAATACTTGCCAGCGCTCAGGTTCTGCGCCTGGAAACTCAGCGTCGCGGTCTGCGTAGGGTGCGGCTGGGCCACAATTTCCTGGTCACCGAGCAGAAGTGCAGCGTACTGTTCGGGCCGTACCTCCGGACTGCACGTCACGGTATAGGTGATGTTGGGCCCGGCGGCACTCGGGGGAGCGATCGTGATCTTCGGAGCGAGCCCAAACGCAAGCTGATTCGTTGTCCGGCGGTACGTTTCTAATGGGCGCTGCACCATGAGGCTGACGGTGTAGAACCCCGCCGGCCAGTTCGCTGGCGAGTTTGGGATGATCACTGTAACCTGCGTCGCTGTTCCAGCGGGCTGAGGAGGAATTTCAATGGGCGCAGTCCACAACGGATGATTGAAGACGAGGCCCACACTCGTTCCGTCCAGGTTGTTGCCCGTAAGTAGCAAGCTGTCTCCGAGGAGCGCCGACATCTGTGAGTTCGGAAACTGCACCTGATCCAGCGCCGGAAACGGCGGAATCAGGCTTGCCGGGGATGAAACTCCCCGCGTCAGCACCGGCAGTGGCGTTTTCTTTGCCTGCGTGCTGTCGATCAGCATCACCGAGACTTCATATCCCACCGAGAGCCGATACTGCGTCACCAACCCGGTCCACAGCTTGGAGATTTCCTCGAGCGACATAGGTTGCAACGTAATGCGGACTCGCTCGACCTGCTTATCCAAATCGCTTCCCGGGAAGGTCGCGGAGGTAGCCGAACGAATCTCGTCCGGGCCGAGCAATGCATGGTCGTACATAATGCTCATGGCCTTGGCCAGCAGGTGATGTCCGAAGGGCAGAGTAGTGTCGTTGTCCTTCCCGAATGCGGTCAGCAGGTAGTGCAGAGTTAAAGCCAGCGGAGGATTGCCGGTTTCTCCCGCTGCCACTTGGCTGGGGATGTTCATATTGCGCCATGCCGCGTTGGGCAGAATCTGGTAGAGAAAGAGATTCAGCTGGTTCGCATTGCCGTTACCGCGGGCTTTGTCGGGCGGCAGGATCGTGACGGTGGTATCGGTCAGATCGGTATCGGCGGGATCGCTGACAATGGCGCTCTGCAAGATCGCCTGCAGCGTAAGCGTAGTGGCGGCGATGGCAAGTGGGTTGCTCACTGACCGCCTCGCTGAGTGCGCCGGTGCAGGTATTCCTCCAGGCTCATCACCGGAGAAGGGGGTCGCGGGCGGCCCGCGGGCTTGCTTTCCCTTTCCGACGACGCGCGCACTTCGATTCGTCCGATGGTGACGTGAACGCTGGGCTCAGGCTCCGTGGCCAGAGTGGGCGAAGGAATTCTTGCTTTTTCCCTCTTTGGCGCGCTGAGTCCGGCGTTCATCGCCAATGCCGCATTCTTCATCTCGGCCGTCAGTGCCGTGGCGACCTTTGGCGGAAGCAGAAGCCCGCGATGGTCCTTCTCAAGAGATTCATGGCTGATGGGAGAAGGCGCCGGCGTCCTTGCCTGCAAATTCTTCGTCCCTACGTCTTCCGGCTCCGAAAGCGGCACCGACTGAGAATTGTTGGCGTTCTCTTTTCCTGAGAGCGGCGCTTTTCGTGGTCGCACCTTCACTGCCGGCACCCGGTCTTCCTTCTCCCTGGTCTCGTCGGCAAGAACGGCCGTACTCAGGTGCTCCGAATCGCCCCGTTGCTGCGGGACCATAGCTCCGACCGGGCTTTCGGGGTGCTTTGTGTCGCTGACCTTGCGCTCCTCCTGCAAGGCCGGTGCCGGATGGTTCATCTTCCGCTCGCCATCCGATTCCAGCTCAACCTCCCTGGTGGTCGCCGTCTCGACCGGTTCCGGTGCGGGCGTTTCCCGGAACGCTGCGTCCACATTGCGAACCGGTTCAAACAGCGAAGCGACTCGCGGCCGGATCGTCGTCTCCGTGCCGAGGCTTCTCGCCATCAGACTGGTAAGAAAGTCAGTCATGCTTGCGCCATGGCCAGATAGATTTGTCGGCGCACGGGCCCGAGCGCCAGAATGTCACTCTCGCGCCAGCCGTACGCACAAGCCAAAACGTTTACTTCCTGAAACATGCGGCGTGCCCACGCGTCGATCTCAGTCCAAAAGAACGAAACGATGTCGAACACTGCGCTCCAGCGCTGATGACATTCGGGGCAGGTGAGATCGAGGCGCGTGTCGGCCTGCGGATCGATTGTCGCGATCTGTTCCACGACCTTCTGCAACACGTCCTCAGGCAGATCTTCCGCGGACACCGGCTTGCCTTGGCAGCGTGCATTGGTTACGCAGCAGGCAAGCAGCTTCCGCCGACTGGCGGCAAATTCCAGTCCGGCACACCCCGCAATGTCCTCGGTATTGGGCGAGCGATAGCGCACTTCGTAGTCCTGCAACATGAAAGGACTCTCGAGATCGCCCATCGACGCTGCTGCCGGAGCCCTCGTCGAATCGGTCGACACGCGGAGCGCGGCAACCGGCATCGTCGACTCCAGCGCCTGGCGACACGAAGGACACGCCGTCACAATGGCGAGTTCCGAACCGAATGCCCACTCGCGCAACTGCAGCAGATGGGCGTCTCGGCGGCCGATGCTGAGACGCGCTAATGCCACTGGGGAAGACTCGGGAGACGCTACTGCCAGAATCGCCAGCGCGCGTTCAAACGGGAGCACGGCTAAGCCGCGCTCCCATACAGTGAGCAGTTCTGGAATCGACAGTGGGTGCATGTGCCATCACCCAACCGCCGGCACAGTGAAGGAAGGTTCCGTCGGTTCTCTAACGTTCTCGTCGCGTTCCCAGCCTTCGTTCTCCAGCTTGATATGCTGGATCGCCACCGCGTTGGCGTTGGCGTCGAGATCGGGCATGGCCTGGTACTCGGAAACCCAGCAGCGATATACCTTGTAGGCGATCGCCAACTGGCCAGCTTCGTTGTAGGCCTCAATTGTAAAGTCCTTGCGGAAGTCTTTGAGCGAGACTTCTGCGCCCAGTCCGGCCCCTATGTGCCACACCTTGTTGGCCCACTTTTCGAATTCGACGTCGTGGGTGACGCCGCGCTCCAGCGTGATCGCATCGAATTCGGTACGCCCGGGGGACTTGCGGCTGCTCGAAGGATCGCCGCCTTCGCGATGCTTCACCACTTCCGTGGTGCGTTTAAGCATCCCGCACTTGCTAACCCCGGCAACGTACTTGCCGTCCCACTTGACCCGAAACTTGAAATTCTTGTAAGGATCGAAGCGTTGCGCGTTGGCTGTGAACTGCGCCATGAGAATCCCTCCTTAGGTCGCGATCTGGCCGGCCATCTGCTGGATCTTGATAATCACAAACTCCGCTGGTTTCAATGGAGCAAAGCCGACGACAATGTTGACGATGCCTAGGTTGATGTCATTCTGCGTGGTGGTTTCCTTGTCGCACTTTACAAAGTATGCGTCGGCCGGCGTCAGACCCTGGAAGGCGTGCTGCCGGAACAGGTTCTGCATAAACGCGCCGACGTTCAGCCGAATCTCTGCCCACAGCGGTTCGTCATTGGGTTCGAACACCACCCACTTCAACCCACGGTAAAGACTTTCCTCGATGTACAAGGCAGTCCGCCGAACCGGCACGTACTTCCATTCCGAGCCGATCTCATCGTTGCCCTGCAATGTTCGCGCGCCCCAGACGACCGTTCCGTACACGTTGAAATTGCGAATGCAGTTCACCGCGAGCGGATTCAACACGCCATTCTCCGGATCGCTCAGCGGCACGGCTACACCGAGCGCGCCCGCCAGAGACGCTTCCGTCCCCGCCGGGGCCTTCCACACCCCGCGTGTGCCGTCGGTTCGGGCGTAGATGCCGGAAACAAAGCCGCTGGGCGGGTATTGCGACGGCATGTTTTGGCTCAGCGGATCCGGGGCTGTGACCCAGGGAAAATAAAACGCGGCGTTGATAGAGTCGGCACCCGTGATTCCATTAAGCGCCGCCTGCACGGTAGCCAGTGTGGCCGCCTGGGCGCAGTCTGCAATCAGAAAGGCCCGATGATCACGGCAGTACTTCTCCAGGCTGGCCACGGTCGCCGTCCCAGTCTCGCCTGGAACAACCAGCAGATTGAACAAGTCGACGTGGTCCAGCAGAAAAACGCCCCCGGTGCTGGTGGCGAAGCCCAAGGCGGTCTCAAACGCTCCCGTATTCGGTTGTAGCGCAATCCCGTCGACACCCCCGGCCAGCGTTTGCGCCACTACGAGGCTGCCCGGAGCTGGCGTGTTGGCTGGCTGCGCTGGCACCGGGGGCTGGGGTGTGACATCCACATTGATATAGTTAGACTGGTTGTTTACGATATCGCCCGCGTACCGTCCCCCGGAATCGGGGTTGCTAGCCGACAGGTTGGCAAACGACTCCACTACGACTTGGGTTTTCGCGGTTGGATCTGCGGGGTCTATAAAGACGACCTGTAGCTGGAATCGTGTGCCACTGGCCTGGTTCTTGATCGCGATCGCGTAATTGTTGGCCCAGACTCCCGGATTTTGCGCCGTGATCTTCAGCGGAGGCAGGGTCAGACTCGCGGCGGCCGCGTTGTTGGCTGGATTCCCGTCGGCCGTACTGACCAGCCGGATGATATATGCCTGTTGTCCCCCATTAAGAAAGAAATGGGAAACCGCATAGCCCAGCAGACTGTTCGCATTGAAGCCACCGAATTGCCGCACGAAATCTGCCCAACTCAACACCAGCTGCGCGTGGTCGACTGGTCCTTTTGGCGCCCAGCCCACGAACGCGGTAATCGAAGTGGCCACTCCAGTGATTGTTCTGACCCCGCTCGGAATCTCCTCAATGTATACGCCTGGATAGGTCACACTTGTTGGCATCTTCCGTTCTCCCTTCGCCGGTGGAGCTCTCCGCCGGGTTTCTTCGCTCGATCATCCTCACTGGCCCTTGCAGGGCGGTGAGGATTAGGACTCCGCTCGGAAACTTGGGCTACGCTGCTAGCGGAAGGCTCCAAGACCCAAGCATTTCTTCGAGAGACCTTCTTTCAGATTCTAGTTTCCTTGCCATGCTCGGGGCTCTCGAGCAGTCTCAGCCTTTCGACTGGTATAACCACAGTTTGCGTCCGAATAACCTCGACCACAGCAAAGACCTGGGAGGCCGTGCCCGAATCAGAAAAATCAACAACGGTGCCCTCCAGTTCGCTCGTCTCGGAAAACCCTGCACGAATTTCCTCCATGTCAGGAATGAAGGCATCGGATATCAGAAATGCGACTCTGTCACCCTTCCTCGTCAGAGTGCTCCGTTCTTGGTGCGCTTCGAATGCCTTTGCAGACAGCACGCCGGAGGCCGCAACGATGTTGCCGTGGACATCTCTGTAGAAAAAATGGCCAAGCGTCAGAATCTGAATGGAACAAAAGAACTTAACGAAATGACAGCCTCCCGTTGCTGACTCTGTCGAAGCTGTCCAAAGGAAGGTTCAACTGCCAGCGCCTGCAGCTTGTTGCAGATTAGGACAAGTCGCAGTTAAGAATGAACCTGCGGCTTCACGCGTCAAAACCAATAAAATTCTCATCCAATGGAGAATTTGGATACGAGAAACGAAGCGTGTGCAAGATGTTGCATCGACACTGCCAAGTGGCGCAGGGCGCTTGCGTCACCGCGACTGCGATGCGTCAGTGCCCCGACCGATCCCATACGCTCGCATCTTGTGGTAGAGGGTTCTCTCGCTGGTGCGCAGTCGACTGGCGATCTCTCGTCGGGTGCGACCCTCGGCCCGAAGTGCAATCTCGAGGATAAGCCTCTCCATCTGCCGGAGGGCCTGCGCGAGAGGTACTCCGCGCTGTGAGATAGCCTGCCACAGAGTGTTGGCAGCCACGGCTACGAAGTCCGGGTGATCTTCCGTTTGTCCCTCGGACGCCTGTGCTTGCCAATCGCCGAGGCTGAGGCCCATACCCTCACTCTTTCCAAACAACATGCGTTGCACGGAGTTCTCGAGCTCCCGGATATTGCCGCTGAACGGCTGCGCCTGGAGAAAAGAAACGAGTTCCGGCTCAACGTCCCTGATGGGCCCATAAAGAACGCTATAGCGCCGGGCCAGCGCCAAAACCAAAGCGGGCATATCGAGGGACCTCTCGCGCAGTGGCGGCAAACACAGCCTGATCACGTTAAGCCGGTGGTAGAGGTCAGGTCGAAATCGATTCTGCAGTACCAGCGGCCGTAGCGGACGGTTGCAAGCGGCGATGATGCGCACGTCCAGGCTCACTTCCCGGTCACAACCCATCGGGCGCACAACGCCTCTTTGAATGACGTCAAGCAGCTTCGGCTGAACTTCCAGCGGGAGGTCGTTGATGTCGTCCAAAAGGAGGGTTCCGTGATTGGCGCAGTGAAACAAACCGTGTCGATCGGAGACCGCCCCTGTGAAAGCGCCACGGTGGTGGCCGAAAAGCTCGCTTTCAGCAAGAGTTTCCGTCACCGTGCTGCAATTTAGAATGATAAAAGGAAACGTTCTCCGCTTTTGATCCAGCTGGTGAATGGCGCGGGCCAGAACTCCCTTGCCTGTACCGGTCTCCCCTTCTAGCAAGACCGTCACATCGCTGACAGATGCAGCTTTACAAGCCTGCCGCAACACTGAAATCATCCCGTCAGACCCAGTGACGAATCCCAATCGCGAAAATGTCTCGCGGACTTCCGCGTCTGGCGCTTGATGAAGGGGGACAGTCATGACCAAGCCTGGCTTACGTAGCGGGCTATTTGATAAACACGCTCGACGACCTTGAGAGAGCTTCGATCTGTCTACTCCCTGAGGACGTGTATGTCAAGCAAATTGCTTCCGACACGCCGCAAATGGCCTTATCAGTGGTGATTGCACGCATCCTTTCGTTGCACCCAAATCCGCTTCGCCGAAATTCGCCCTTGACTGCTTTCCGCCCAGAAGGTCTCCTGGATCACTCAAACGCGGGATGACGATGATTTCCGTTCGCGGTTTGCAGATTGTGGATCGGCCAAAGGGAAGCATTATCTTTTGGTCTTGCCTCTCGGTGGCCAGGTTGAAGTTCCAGCGTTTGAGAACGAAGCGCTAAACCACATAGATGGACAAGTGGTGGTTCGGGGTGATTCCAAAGTAGCTTAAGATTTCAAACGCTTTGTACGGAAATCGTGGAGTGCCTGGTTTTTCTCCTGCAGGGGGCCCTCACCCGTCAAGTCTCAGTAGATGGTTTATGTCGGTACCCGTCGTAGCGGGTTTTTAAGCGCAAGTTTCCCCTCGTTTGACTGGCAATGCGAGGTCCTACGCTGATTTTTCAGTGTGACGCAGCGCTGCACACGCCCAGCCTGCCAGGCTCGTGGGCCTTCACTTCATTAAGGTGTGCTTTCCGCCAACAGCGTTTGCTTGTCCTTTTTGTTCTGCGTGCAAATATTGTGCTGTGATGCTTGGCCATATTGACAAGCGAAACATGCACAAAGTCCCTTCGAACCGAGGTACTTGATCGGCTTCTTGCATTTATCGATCGGATCAGAACACTCATCCGACGTTCGAGTTCCCGCGGCGGGCGGCAAGGCCCCCGCTCCTCCGTTTTCCATCGACGCGTTCTTGGGACATGCGGTACCTGAAAAAAATTCAAACGGGGGAGTGGTTGCCAGCCTCTTTCCGGATGTCACACTTTGATGGCTGAGTCGTACATGCATGCCAAACAGCAAAACGGGAAGGCAAAGCGAACAAGCGAGTAATGCCACTTTGTTGGCCACAGGATTTCTCCTCCTGATTCGATAGATCCTCTTCCGGCGATTCCGCGGTCCGACTACCTCATTAGCGAGCCGAAGTTGCGTCTGCTTTTTCTTGCGCACCAGCTCTTTTCTCCATTTCGGCCTTCAATTCTTTCTTCATCCGCTCTTCGACCTCATAAATCTTCTGTGACAGTAAATTCGAATTCCCCTCGACTCCCGCCTTCCACGCATCCACCATTAGATTGAAGACTTCGTCACTCAAGTGCAGCGCATTTTGCTGGTTCAATTTATCCAATTGCGCCAATAGGTCTGCAGTCTGCCGGTTTGTAGCTGCCACTTTCCTAACATTCTTCGACTTGGACTGGTTGGCCGCGCTGTTGGCCTCCTGCAGGAGAAGCTTTTCGTTAACGTTGATCAGCTGGGTGTACAGCGTCTCATAGGCGTCGAATCTGCGTTTGAAGAGTTCGGTAGACAAAGTCAATTGGGCGGATAATTGCTGGTTACGTGCGTCCAATTCCTGCTTGACCCTTGCTTCGGAACGCGAGAACACATAAGTGAGCCACCCGGTGAGGATGACCGGAACGACAAGCGTGGCGAGTTGCCATGCCTTAGAGCTTGGTTGTTCCATTGCCCCCTCCTTCTCGCGCTGTCGTCGATTCTGGGAATGGAGAAAGCCTGCTCGGATAGTTGCGCGAATCGCAGCGTGACCACCTGCAGAGCGCGAGATAACGGCAACAATGTTGCCCCAAAACTAACGTACCTGATGTGGATGTGTCAAACTGAAATTTCGATTAGGGAATTAAGGCCCACCCTGTGTTTGCGTACAGACACCTGCTGAGTGGTTTGGGACTATCTGCCGCACAGAAGCTATGGAGGCGCGGTTGTATCATTCCAACGTCTGTCCAACGCGTTCACCAGCGCTTTCAAGGATCTCGACCCCATCCCGCAGTTCAAGGCAACCGCGAAGTTCGCATCGTTCCTCGAACTAGCGACGGCCGGTTTGAGCTAATTGCGTCGTTGCTGAAGCTCATCGTTTGTCGGGCCTTCGTCGAGGGAGAACTTGACGTCCCGAAGCACATGGCCCGAGTCGTGCACAATCACTCTTCGATCCCCAGCATGAGGAGTTCTCGCCGCCAAGGTGGGGGGATTTCTCGAAGGCGCATGCGCGGCGTGAGCACGCCGCGAAACCGCTTCGGCGGGAGGGAAGTGCGAAGCGCAAACGTATTCCCCTCCCGATTCCATTTTCACAACAGACCTCACGCGTATTTGGGGCACAACAGAGTATGGAAATAGGAAACGGGCCAGTCCAAGGTACAAGGCTTCGTTGGAGTTTAATTCGGAGCAGTTAATGTTCAACAAGGTAGACTTTGCAGACTTGAACAGCAAGGAAGAGTGCATTCGGGATCAACACTGACCGCTCAGCGCACCTCTGGCTCGACTCGCGCACGAAGCGCTCTGAAGTAGAAAGTAGTCACGAGCTTCGCCGACTCTGAAGGCGACATGCCATGACTGGCATGAATCAGAAGGTCCACGGCACTTTTGTCCAGCCAAAGTCGTCGCAATAAACGAATGATGACGAGCAACGCGGCAAAGGTTCCGCCCGAAATCCAGGCTACCGCGTCGAAGGAATCACGATGGTACAGAATAAGAAACACTCCCAGCATGAAGAGGACGCATAGCATGATTACTGCTACTATGATTAGCAAGTTGTTAAACAGGAGCTGGCGGTTGAGCGAGTCGCGGAGAAACAGGCTGTCTTCCTCCGTCGTTGGGCGCGGCTCTTTGCCCAACGATTGAGGTTCATATTGTCCTATTCGCCGAAGGTAATCGGCAAGAGTGTTGTCGAGTTTCCGCATCAGCTTCCTCCGTACCTAGGTAGTGCCGCATCGAGAAAGGCGCAGGCAACCTCTTCGATTGCGACGAGGTAGGACATATCCCGGCTCTGCAGGCAACTGAATAATGTCCGGTAGAAGTAGATCCAATAGTGCGGTGCGGCTTCCGTGGGCAAGTGCTTGACGATGCATTTGGGGCGATGGATGTTGAGCTCCCTCACCAGGGATGAGGGATGACAAACGCACAGGTCGAGAATGCCAGAGAAGGTGGGCGGGATTACCCCGAGTATGGCACCCGTGCTCTCCAGACCGCCGCGGAATTCCACTGCGTCCGCGCTGCAGTGGGAAAACAAGATGACGACGTCAAACGGCTTTGCAAGCACACTGGCAAAGTCAACGAGGGTTGCCTCGTGGACGACTGTTACACCCCATTTACGCAAGATGGGCTCGACAGCTTCCAGGTCAACTAGGAACTGCGCGTAATATTGTGCCCAGCCGCCCAAAAACCGCTTTGCGAAATCTGCGCGGTCACTTTGCTGCGCCATCCGAAATCCTTCTCGGGTGGTTGGGATCCCGAGGGCAAGGACGCAGTTAGGCGGTTTAACGATCCTGCGCGAGACCGGAAGCGCATCTAGGACCATGCGAAAGCGGTGCTCCGGAGCAATTGACTCATTCTAATACTACCGAACTGGTCTACCGCCTCGATTTTAAACTGTTGGATTGTCAGCCCCCTGTGTTTCTCCATCATCTCTTGTCGGACACGATCAACCAGTTCGCTGAGCGATTGCTCCTCATCAAATTTCCGAACGCGGTGCAGTGACCCGTCCTGCCGGAACCAGATCTCGCCGCATACCATCCCTGAGTTGCAGTTCGCCACCGGGGGAAGCAAGTTCACTACCAGGTCCACAATCACTTGAACGAGCTCCCCAAGACCAGCCACAATCCGAACGGTGACGGCTCTAGCCTCCTGTCCGACCCGGACACTGAAAGGAAGCTCCGCCTTGAATTTGCCGGTATCTTCTCCGGAATCGATGCGCTCAACCGAAACCGTCCCTCGTTCCAGCATGATGCCGCGTGTAAACAAATTCTGGTGCGGGGCAAGGTTCTCGTCAATATGCGGTAAGACTCCGATGGAGACAGCCGGATCTATCTGGTGCTGCTGAATACGTAGTGAAGAGGCAAGCGCCTCGGCTTTATCCTCAGAAAACCCTTTCATCTCCACGTAGATCGACCGCCGAGTTTCATCGGAAAGAGCCTCGTTTAATTTCGTGGCCAATTCCCCTTGATCGTCGCCCCGATAAAGCACGTCACCGGATGCGTCGAGTAAGCGGTACTTGGCCGATAGGTTCGACTTCAGGTCTTCAAGCACCAACCATGCGGGGACATCTATCGAAAGGTGTGATCGCGACGCGTGGACTCGCCCAATAGCCCCGTCACCTTCAGACGTCTCGAGCGTCCCATGCAAAGGGTTTAGCCCGAGCGCGGTCTCCGTGGCGGAATCTAATCTCCCCGTTATCGGCAGCCCATTCTCTCTTTGGAATTTCGAAAGGGCTCGCCGGGTTCTGGGCCCGATTTTTCCGTCCACGTCTACCTTGGCATCTAAGTGACCCAGTTCGCTGAGCCGAGTTTGGGTTTCCTGAATATGCGCACTCTGGGAGCCTTGATCTGAAGAAAAACCTGACCACTGCCCCAGCCTGGAAGAGAAGGGCACTTCCGAATTAAGTCGTTGCGGTCGCGAAATTCGTCGCGGTTGCAAAAGAGAAGAACTAACCCCGAAATCTATTTGAGCTCTTTCCACTTTCTTCTTGAAGACGGGATCGTTTACTCCGCGCTGCCTGCCTAGTTTCTCCAGTGCGCTTATCCGTCTGCTTGCCTCCGACCTCAGGGGAAACTCCTGAGCTGGCGACACGACTGCGATTACTGCTAGCGCCAAGAACAATGTGAGGACATGCGAGAACCGTTTCCGAGCATGCCGGCGGTCAATGGGCTGACCGTCTTGGTGTGCGCGGTAAGACTTGATGCGAGGACCCGATATTAAGTGCGTCATTGCAACCTCCTTGAAAAGGAATGCAGGTCCCCTGCCAAATTGCAGAGGATCACGGAATCAGCGGCGTTTTCCCAACCGCATAAAAGAAGGGCATTTACGCGCGAGAAGGTGGGCTTCACGGAATGATGAACTGCGAATGTCACAAGTTTCAATCGAAAGTGCCGCCTGTGAAGGGCGTCAGGTGGCGGCTTCAGGTGGCAATGCAGAGAAAACCCTTCTCCAATTCCCCTGAGCGCACCTCTGCCGAGAGAAGGGCTGATAATACGGCTTGGCGTGCTACTTGCCACTGCGAGAACCTACAACATAACGTCCACGATCAGAGACGCGGGAGAGTGCAGAAATTCTATGACTCACGTACACCAACGTCAAGAATTCCTTCTCATCCCAGGAGTAGTGATAGCGGCCCTTCTTTGGTTTCACTCGAGTTAAGTAAACCCGCTCGAGTTACCAAACATCAGAAATTCCAAGCTTGGCAACATTGTTTCAGGCGCGTTCACGCCCGTGCTCGCCAAGCAGACCAAGCATCTGAGCCTCGTAGATACCCTCTCGGTTGGAGTAGACCGCATGCAGCGGAACTTCGAGCCGATGAGGAAGCAGGTCGAGGCGTGGAAGGGAACACGCCTTCTGGACGAGACAGCGAAACTGGTCATCTACCGG
>WNFJ01148614.1_pt1 | contig 39965 bp, 37 predicted proteins | sample 5400461 | NCBI WGS metagenome assembly WNFJ01 (sample SAMN13153349, study PRJNA577476) | soil metagenome | isolation source: 115 cm saprolite on Douglas fir-dominated hillslope | place: USA:California | collected 2013-09-17
GGCAAAGTGCTCGGTGACATTCCGGACACGCCGGGCGTGCATGGCGCCGGAATCGCCACCAAGGCCGGTCACGGCTTTACGACGAATGGGCGGGACTCCACAGTCACGATGTTCGACCTGAAGACCCTTGCCGTGATCAAGCAAATCAAGGTCGAGTCCGGTGGTCTCGACGGCATCATGTACGATGAGCCCGACGACAAGATCATTCTGACGAATCACAGCCGCCCGATCGGCACTCTCACCGCGATCGACCCAAAGAGCGGTGTTGCCATGCTGCAGATCTCCCTCCCACGTTCTTCAGAATAGCTTGAGCCGACGTCGCGCGGAGGTGAGGTTGAACACTATCTGCGCGCCGCATTGTCGGTGTGATCAATAACCAGAGGTCCGCTTCCCAATCCCGAGATTCAAACTGAGACACTCCCCGCATCCGGACTACACGGACGCGATTTCTGGGCGCTACTCATTCGAGTTCATCCGCGGCTGAGTAGAGACTTCCATCACAGGCTGAAACCGGAGCCACGAACGTCCGAGTGGCTGCGAAAGTACAATGAGAGTTCGGTGAAGTTTCTCACACTCCTTATTTTCGGATGGACTCTGTGCGCACAGAACCGGCCGCAATTCGTCTGGCAGGGCGAAGTGGACGGCATCGACATCTTGCATTTGCTGGACAATCGGCTGGAGGTTCAGGTACAGGAGGGCGCACCCGTGGCTCGCCAAAGATTCCAGTTCTATGACCGGCTTCCGGAGGTCCGGCAAGACGCGCGGCTGGAAGTCCGCGAAGGCCGCGGATATGTTCATATTGTCAGCCAGCCGCGGCTCGAGAATCACTACACGCTTTCGCTCTCCATCGAGGACCGCCAACCGGGAAGCTCGTTCTACTCGATCGCGCTCTATTGGGACGCATCCAACAGTTTCTTTGAGGGCGCCCATCGTCCCGGCAGAAGCGACCAGGTGACATGGAGTGGGCAAGTGGACGAAGAAGCGATCATAAGCTGCCAGGCCAAGGCCTGTGTATCGAGCTTTACGCGAGGCGCGCCGGTGGCGAGCGAGCGGTTCAAGTTCTCGCGGCCTCTGCCGAACCGCGACGTGGAAGTGAGCCTCGAGGATACCCAGGGGCGCGGTCAAGTCCGCTTGGTGGAACAGCCGCGGCAGCGCAACAACTACACCGCTCGCGTCTCGATTCGCGACCCGCAAGCCGGCGCGGGTGAGTACGCCTTCACATTGGTGTGGACGCGGCCCAGCGGCAAACAGCCGGAGTTTCCGGAAACGCCGGAACGCGGCATGATCTGGAGCGGCGCGGTGGACGGGCGGGTTCGCGTCACGGTTCAAGGCGGCTCGGCGCTCTCCGAAGTCGTTCAGGGCCGGCCCATCACGGGTGAGCACGCCGAGTTCCTGAGGCCGCTGCCCAGCCGCTCGGACCTGAATCCAGCCATCAAGAAACTTCGCGGCCGCGGGCGCGTAGAAATCCTGGAATATCCGTCGCAACAGAACAACTATCGGCTTGTGTTCGAGATCGACGGCCCGGCGGGCGGCGCCGAGAGCTACGAGATCGAGGTGGACTGGTAATTGGAATCCCACGTCAAATTTCTGGCGTTGTTGAACATCCTGGTGGGCGGCTTCGGCGGCTTGGCGGCAACAATTTTCTTCCTGCTCTTCGCCGGCCCTACGACCGTTTCGTCTTACGGTCCGTTGATCGGGTTTGTGATCACCGGCTGGATGTGGCTCATGCTGCTGTTGGCGGTCCCGGCGATTGTTCTGGGAATCGGGCTCTTGAATTTCCGCCCCTGGACGCGATCCATCGGAACGGTGATCGCGATCTTGGAGATTTTGAATTTTCCGCTAGGCACGGCAATTGGCATCTATGCGCTGTGGGTCCTGATGTCGCCTGAAACCGACCCGTTATTCAGCCCCCGGTTTCGTTGAAGGAGGTACTCTCCGTAATTCCATCTGGTACACTGATGCCCAAGGGCAGATAGGGAGGAGAAACATGTCTGCTAATCGGGCGCTGACGGCCGCGCTGCTGGCCTTTGCGTGCAGCACTGCGATCGCGGTGGAAGACGCCACGCCGCTGTTGCGAGCAATCCGGAACAACGATCTCGTTTTTCTCAAGCAACATCTCGACCAGAGCAATAAGGACGCGCGCGACGACCACGGCGCAACCTTGCTGATGCACGCGGCCATTTTCGGAAGCCCGGAAGCCGTCCGGCTGCTGCTCGCCGCCGGCGCCGACGTCAATGCCGGAAATGACTTCGAGGCCACAGCGCTGCTTTGGGCGGCGCGCGATCCGATCAAGGTGGCGATGCTGCTCGCGCGCGGCGCGGACGTCAACGCGCAATCGCGCCTGGGCCGCACGCCCCTCATCCTCGCCGCCGGAGGAAGCCCCGAGAGTGTTCGATTGCTGCTTGCGAAGAATGCGGACGTCCGGGTGCGCGACAAGCTGGGAGTGTCGCCTCTCATCTCGGCCGCGCTGGCCGGCGACGTCGACAGTATGCGCGTTCTGGTGGAACGCGGAGCCGGCGTGAACGGCGAGATTAGCGTGTTCCAGGATTTCGGCTCGACGCCTTTGATGGCCGCGGCGAGTTCCGCGAACCCGGAGGCGGTGCGTTACCTGTTGTCGAAAGGCGCAAAGGCCAACACTATTTCTACTCCGGCCCAACAGTTGAAAAACGGCGCTTTGGGCATGTTGAATATGACTGCTTTGATGAAAGCTGCACCGGCTAACGATAGGGAGATGGTAAAGGCCCTGCTCGATGCGGGCGCCGACGTCAATTTGCGCGACTCTCGCGGGATGAATGCGTTGATGCTGGTTGTGGCTTCCGAGCGAGCCGATCCTCGCCTGGTCGATCTGCTGCTGAAAGCCGGCGCCGATCCGAACGCCCGCAGCGCTATGGGCGAGACCACGCTGGACTGGGCCGGGAAATTCGGGAATCCCGAGATCATCGCGCTGTTGCGCCAAGCCAACGCGCGCAACGGCGAGCCCTACGTGCCGCCAATATTGCACCGGCCCGAAGCCGCGCCAACGCCAGCGCAAGCAATGCGCAAGAGCATCTCGCTGGTGCAGCGATCCTGCACGGAATTCTTCAAACAGAGCGGGGGTTGTGTCGGATGCCACCACGAGCACATGACTGCGGCAGCGGTGCGCGCCGCCAGAGAGGCCGGGATTCCGGTGGATGACGAGAGGGCTCGCGGCCAGCAGAAGGCCATTCGTTTGGAATGGGCTTCTCTGATGGAGGAGTTGCGGCAGGGAATTTCGAAGGGCGGCGCGACTGATCGACTGACTTCCGCTCTGTTTGGCCTGCAGGCCTATGCTACGCAGCCGGACGCGATCACAGACACGATAGTGGCCGAAATTGCCTCTGCCCAGCTACCAAACGGCAGTTGGCATTTCACCGCAGGCTCGCGCCCGCCGATCAATGAGAGCGAAGTCGGCCGTACAGCCAGGGCCGTTCGCGTTCTGCAGGTTTACGGACTACCGGCGCGCAGGGTCGAGTTCGAGGAGCGCATCGCTCGCGCTCGTGCCTGGCTGCTGGCATCACGGCCGCTTACGACGGACGATTACACCCTGCGCTTGCTCGGCCTGCACTGGTCCGGCGCTGAAGCAGTGCGCGTCCGCGATGCCGCCGCGCAACTCACCGCCCTCGAACGCGACGACGGCGGCTGGGCTGGCAACCGCTACTTGCGGAGCGACGCTTATTCCACGGCCGAAGTACTCGCGGCGCTGCACGAAACTGGTTCGGCGGCTCCGGAAAGCGATGTGTACCGGCGCGGCGTGCGATTTTTGTTGAATACGCAGAATGACGACGGCTCGTGGTATGTGCGCAGCCGCGCGGTGAAGTTTCAGCCGTATTTTCAAAGCGGTTTTCCGTTCGATCATGACCAGTGGATCTCGGCTGCCGCCACGTCGGAAGCCGTGGTAGCTTTGGCGCCGGTGGTGAAGCAGGTTCCCGCCGTTGCGCAACGCTGACATCGCGCGTCTAACCGGGCCGCCACCGGAAGGGAGCGCCGCAAAACGTTTTCTTCGAACCGCGCTTGTGATAAATTGCTAGTGTTCATTCAGGAGGGCAAATGGAGTCCGACCAGAATCGCCGCAAGTTTTTGGAAAATGCCGCAGCCGCCACGGCCGCGTTCAGCATCGTTCCCAGGCACGTGCTGGGAGGCCCCGGTGTTGTCGCGCCCAGCGATAAAATCAACCTGGCGTACATCGGCGTCGGCACGCAAGGCCTGCGCGAGATGCTCAATTTACTCCCGGCTCAGGATATCCAAATCGTTTCCGTATGCGACCCCGGCAAGGATCCCGTCGGATATCGGGACTGGAACAGAGATGGGCTTCGAAACGGTATTCGCAAGCTGCTCGGGAAATCCGACTGGTCGGCCGGAGAAGGCGTGATTCCCGGAGGACGGGATGTCGCCAAAGACATCATCGAGACTTATTACGGCAACCAGCGCTCCAACGGCAAGTTCAAAGGTTGTTCCGCGTATGCCGACTACCGGGAGTTACTCGACAAGGAGAAGGACGTGAACGCCGTCAAAGTCATGACGCCGGATCATCTGCACGCCACCATCAGCGTCGCGGCGATGAAAAAGGGCAAGCACGTGATCATGCACAAGCCCGTCGCGAATCGATTGAAGGAGGCCAGGTTGGTGATCGACACCGCCCGTCAAACGGGCGTCTCCACGCACTTCATGCCGTGGGACACCAACGGATCGATGGAGCAGGTTCTGGCATGGATCAAGGACGGCGCGATAGGCACTCTCCGCGAAGTTCACAATTGGACCAATCGTCCGGTGTGGCCTCAGTATGCAACGCTGCCGGCCGACACGCCTTCGGTCCCGGAAGGCTTCGATTGGAATTTGTGGCTGGGGCCTGAAGCCGAGCGGCCCTATCATCCCAACTACACGCACATGGTGTTCCGCGGATGGTTCGACTTCGGCGGCGGTTCCCTGGCGGACATGGGCCACTACAGTCTGTGGACCGTGTTCAATGCATTGGAACTGTCGGGCCCGACCAGTGTTGAGCCGATGCTGAGTCACAACTGCGTGTTGAAGGATTTTGTCTCGACGACCATCAAGAACGATTTCTCGTTCCCAACCGCGGGATCGGTGCGCTTCAAGTTTCCAGCGCGCGGCCAGCGTCCGGCAGTGGACTTGATCTGGTATGAGGGCGGTATGCGGCCTCCGACGCCGGACGAACTGGACGAGGATCATAAAGAATTTCCGGCCGAGGCCATGCTGTTTGTCGGCGACAAGGGCAAGATCCTGGCCGGCTTCCGCGTTGAGAGCCCGCGCCTGATTCCCGAGCGAAGGATGCGCGGGTATCCGGCTCCGGAAACATCGGCGCGGCGGCAGCGCGAGCCGGGCGAGCTTTCACCGGGCCTGCAGCAATGGATCGCAGCTTGCCGCGGCGCGAAGCAGCAGTCGCCCGGCAGCTTCCTGAATGCCTGGCCGATTTCCGAAGCAGTCAATTTATACGCCGTCGCGCTGCGCACTCGCCAGCGTTTGCTGTACGACGCTGAGAGCATGAAGATCACCAACGCTCCTGAGGCGAATAAATACTTGTCTCGCGAATACCGCAAGGGTTGGGAGCCTGCCGCCGTATGAACCGCGATGTTTCCCGAAGACGGTTCCTGGCCGCCGGCGCCTTGGGCTTGGCCGCGAATGGGATCGAGCTGGGCGCCGAACCACTCCATTTGCCAATCGGATGCCAGACATATCCCGTTCGCGATGCACTCGGCAAGGACTTCCCGGGCACGCTTCGAGAACTCGCAGGGATTGGTTACCGGATGATTGAGATGTGTTCGCCGCCCGGGTACGAGAAATCCGGCTATGGCCCTCTTATCGGAATGAAAGCGGCCGAAATGCGTAAGATCATTCGTGATGCGGGACTCGGCTGTGAAAGCTGCCATTATCAGTTCCGCGAACTCAAGGAGAATCTGGACGACCGGATCGCTTTCGCCAAGGAACTCGGCCTGAAACAGATGGTGCTTTCGACCTTCAGTCTTCGTCAGGACGCAAGCATGGCCGATTGGATGCAGGCGGCCGAAGAATTGAACAAGATCGGCGAGCGGATCCACAAGGCGGGCCTTCAGCTCGGATTCCACAATCACAATTTCGAGTTCAAGGAAATCGACGGTGTGTTGGTCTACGACCAACTCATGAGCCGGTTCGATCCGGCGCTCGTGAAGATGCAGTTTCAAGTTTCCGTCATCAGCCTGGGCTACGAAGCCGCCAAGTATCTCACGAAATATCCCGGCCGCTTCATTTCGCTGCATCTGCAGGATTGGTCGCCGGCGGATAAGAAACAGGTAGCCGTTGGACAAGGTTCGGTTGACTGGAAGAAGCTCTTCGATGCCGCAAAGACAGGCGGCGTAAAGAACTACTTTGTGGAAATGAACCTGGACGCCATGAAAGCCAGCTACTCGTACCTGCGCGAACTGAAGGCTTAAGCAACCCGCTTGCGGCGTATCCGCGTCCGGATCGCTCGGCAGGAGAGCCCTCTCTCCTGCTCTGCCGGGTTCGCTACTCTACGATAGATGGAACAGATGGCGCTTGCGTGGGGGCCGACGCGCAAGACATACACGGTCGCGGAACTGAGTGCGCGGATTCGCGAGCTGCTGGGGTCGGAGTTCGACGACATTTGGGTGGCGGGAGAGATTTCCGGCACGAAGACCGCGTCGAGCGGGCACTGCTATTTCACGCTGAAGGATCAGGACGCGCAGATTCGCTGCGTCTGTTTTCGGGCTTCGCTGCGATACTTGAAATTCAAGCCGCAGGACGGCGTGGCGGTGCTGGCGCGCGGGCGCATCGACGTTTACGACGCGCGCGGCGAATATCAGCTTCTGGTGGAGGCGCTGGAGCCGCAGGGGCACGGCGCGCTGCAATTCGCCTTCGAGCAGCTCAAGAAAAAACTCTCGACGGAGGGAATGTTCGAGGCGGCGCGCAAGCGCGGCATTCCGCGGCTGCCGCGAAGGATCGGCATCGTGACTTCACCGACCGGCGCGGTGATCCGCGACATAACGCAGATTCTTTCGCGGCGATTTCCCGGGCTGCATTTGCGGCTGTATCCGGCGCTGGTGCAGGGCGAAGGATCGATCGAAGCTGTGTGCCGGGCGATCGAATATTTCAGCGCATCGAAGTGGCCGGACGTGGTGATCCTGGCGCGAGGCGGAGGATCGCTCGAAGATCTCTGGACGTTCAACGAGGAAGCGGTGGCGCGGGCGATTGCAGCGAGCAGCGTGCCGGTGATCTCCGCGGTGGGGCATGAGACGGATTTCACGATCGCCGATTTCGTCGCGGATCTGCGCGCGCCCACGCCATCGGCCGCGGCCGAGTTGGTGATTTGCACGCGCGAGCAGATTGTGGATCAGATCGATGTTGCAGAGCACAAGCTCGTGCAGTCGGCACGCTACCGGCTGGCGATGGCGGCGCGGCGTTTGCATGAGCAGGGCGTCGAGCGGGCGTCGGCGGTGGTGCACCGAAATATCGGCCGTTTGCAACAGCGCGTGGATGAATTGGAATATCGAGTGCGGGACCGGGCGGCTGCGGCCAATGCGGCGCGGAGGCGGCGGCTGGAGGAATTGTCAGCGCGGCTTCGCAGCCTGGATCTGCGCTTGCGATTTGCCGCGGCTCGGCGGCGGCTGGAGGGCGCGGAAACGGGCGCGATGCAGCTTATCCGCTTGCGGCTCAGTCGCGCGCACGGGAGGCTGAATCCGCTGATCGCACATTTGACGCAATTGAGTCCGTTGAAGATTCTGGATCGCGGCTACGCGATCGTCACCAATGAGGCGGGGACGATTGTGAAGGAGCCGGCCGAAGCGCCCGTGGGGTCCGAGATCGCGGTTCGGCTGGCGAAAGGCGAGATCACCGCTGAAGTTACGGAGCGGTGATATTGGCAGGGATTCGCCCTGCCCCACACTACACGGAGCCGAATTCGCCTTTCCAGGTAGCTTCGCGGTTCTGGTAAATCGCCGTTCGCCCGAGGATGGCGAACAAGGTACTGATGGCGGAACGCTCAGCTACGTTCTCCACTTCGCCGTTCAGGACGCGCGTCAGGAAAATCTCGATAGCGTCGTTGGTGATATCCCGTTTCGATTCCATGGTCTCGACATCCTTGACGCCTTTGTGATGCACCATGCGAGCGCGTGAGGTTTCGAGAACCCCGGTGGTCCCAGTGAACTCTTCGCCCACGCGGCGAAAATTGGCCGGCGAGATCTGGTTGGCTTCGAAATTCACGTGGATCCCGTTGGGGAATTCGTATGCCAAGCTCAAATGATCCAGAATTTCCATGTTGGTGCGCACTTTGCGGCCCCCCATTCCGACCGCTCGAATCGGCCGGGCGTCCAGGAACCAGTGCAACACGTCGAGATTGTGACAATCCTGCTCGACGATGAAATCGCCGGACAGATCGCGAAAGGCGAACCAGTTGCGTAACTTCGAGACTTTGGGATCCGGGTAAGAGGTGAACTTGAACGGATCGCGATCGATCCAGAATCCGCGAGCGTTGCTCAGCGTTCCGATCTGGCCCTCCTGCATACGCTTGTACGCTTCCAGATAGACGGGGCCGTAGCGCTGCTGGAATCCGAAGCTGAGGTTCTTCTTGGGGTCGGCCTTGCGTCCGGCGGCGATGACGCGTTTCACGCCCTCCAGGTCCACGCCTGCGGGCTTTTCGCAATAGATGTGCTTGCGCGCTTCCACCGCGGCTTCCAGCATGCGCGGATGCTCGAAGGGCGGCGTGGCGATGACGACGGCGTCGATATCGGGGGAAGCCAGCAGCTTCTCGAAATCCTTGTAGACCTTGGGGCCGGCGGCTTTGACCTTCTGGGTGGCAGTCTCGATGCGGTCGTCGAACAAGTCGCACAGGGCGGTGACGCGTGCGCGCGGATCGGCATTCACGATGGAAGCGTCATAAGACCCACGCCCGCCGCTGCCGATGAGGCCGACCGAGATCTTCGAATTAGCCTGATAGCCGCGCACCACCTGCGGGCTCATGATGGCGAAGGTGCTTCCGGCGAGAATTTCGCGCCGGGATAACGACCATTGTTTGTTCTTCATTCTTCAAACTCCTCGACTTCACTGGATTCTTGCATTCTACGACTTTGCTCGGTCTCCCGGCGGGCGCGCATTTCCGCGCGCGCTTCGCGATGAATCTCGCCAATCTTGGCGCCCGTCATCACCGTGGCGACAAACCCGGCAAACAAAAGCGGCAGCGTGATGATTCCCCACAGTAGCAGCGTGAAGCGCCGCGCTTCAGCCTGTTGGACGCCGAAGAGCGTCAGCCCGAGCGTCGAGATTACTTGAAAGAGACCTACGTTTCCGGGCGCCTGCGGAGCGGCTGAACCGAAGCGGAGCAGGATCATCAGCGCCGCTGCGCCGGCCCACGACGCTTCGTCAAGTTGATACGCCTGCATGAGCGCGTAGATCGGGATCACTTGCATCAGCAAATGCAGAATACTCGCGCCCGCCGCGTAATACAGATAGCGCGAATGTCCAATGAGATGCAGATCCACGATCAGCACGTGGACCCAGCTGAACATGCGTGCGTTGAGCAGCATATCCAGCGTTTGTTCGCGCCAGAACATGGCCACGGCAAGCAGGGCGCCGCAGATGAGAATGAGCACGCCCAGAAATATGCTCCCGTCCGCCAGGAGCCGGACCGCGCGCGCCTGGCCCGCGCTCAGGGCGAAGTGCCGCACGTAGCCGAGCGAGAAAACCAGTCCGATGAGCAGAAACACACCGTCGAAGATGCGCTCGATGAGCGCCGAGGCCAGAGTCACCGAAACCGGAATCTCAGCCGATCGGCCCAGCAGGAAACAGCGGATCAGCTCGCCGGCGCGAAGCGGAAAGACTTCGCTGGCGAAGAGGCCCACGAAGATGGCCCGCACGGAACTCGCGATGGAAGCTGGGCCCACGGGACGGAGCAGCAGGCTCCAGCGCCAGCCTTGGATAATGTAAGCCAGGACGTCGGCGACGGCGCCGGCGGCCACCCAGCGCCAGTCCAATGTGCGAATGTCTTCCCACAGCTCGGACCAATTTATGCCGTGCAGCGCCCATGCCACGCACGCCAGCGCCACAACGCTTGTGACCAGTACGAAGATTCGGGAACGAAATCGGACTTCCGATGTTGCAGGAGTCACCCTATCAACTATCAGAGCACACCAAACTGTTCATTAGTTCATTGGTGGCCGCGGCTCGGTTGCCCCATATTCCTGAGCACCCGCCCAGGCAGCGCGTTAGTCGCCTTGCCGTTATCGATCACCGCGACGCCGTTCACGAACACGTACTGCATGCCTTCAGACAACTGATTCGGGTTTTCGAACGTCGCCCGATCGCGAATCGTGGCCGGGTCAAATACAACCATGTCGGCCCACATTCCTTTCTTCAGCACACCGCGATCCGCCAGACGCATGCGCTGCGCGGGCAGCGCGCTGAATTTCCGGATAGCCTCTTCGAGCGATAGCTTGTGCTCCTCCCGCACATACTTCCGCAAAATGCGGGGAAACGTGCCGTAAGCGCGCGGATGCGGATGCTCGCGCCCCAACACTCCATCGGGAGCGGCGCCCTGCGAGTCGTTGCAAATCGACACCCACGGTTGCGCCAGCGCCAGCACAACATCCGGCTCCGACATCCCGAATACCGCCACCGACGTGAACGCGTCGTCGTCGATCAACAGATCGAAGATCGTATCCATCGGGTCCTTGTTCCAGAGCTTCGCGATGTCCGCGATGGTCTTGCCTTGGAGCGGCAGAAGCTTCGGATTGTGTACCACGCTCACCAGGATCGCCTCGGGCCCCGCGATCTCCTGCCACTCGTTGTCCCATTCAGTGCTGGGCGTCTGCATCTCCTTGCGGATTCGCGCCCGCATCGCCGCGTCTTTCAAGCGCGCGATCAGTTTTGCGTCGCCGCCGTCGTGAGCCCACGGCGGAATGAACGCCGAGAAACTGTTGAACCACGCCGGGTATGCATAGGTGTCGGCCGTGATGTCCACGCCGGACTGGCGCGCCTTTTCGATGTGCGCGACGATCTCCGGCATGCGTCCCCAATTGCTCTTGCCCGCGGCTTTCAGATGCCAGATCTCGGCCGGGATCTTCGCTTCGCGGGCGATGCGAATCACTTCATCCAGCGCGGCAACGATCGCGTCGCCCTCGCTGCGCATGTGCGTCGCGTAGATACCGCCCAGCTTCGCGCTTTCCGATGCCAGCGCGATCAGTTCTTCGGTTGTGGCGTATGGCGCGGGCGCGTATTGCAAAGAAGTAGAAAGACCGGCGGCTCCGTCGCGCATCGCTTCGCGCACCAATGCCTTCATGCGCTCGAGTTCACTCGCGTTCGGCGCGCGATTGTCGTCGCCCAGCACCATGCGCCGCACCTGCGTCGCGCCCACGTAGCTCGCCAGATTGATCCCCATGCCTTGCTTTTCCAGGCGTGCGAAATACTGGCGGAACGTGGTCCAGTCCGGCTGGATGCCGTAGTGCTCAAAGCTGGCGCGGTCGGCGCGCACGATCGCGTCGTTGAGCGGTGCAATGGAGCCGCCTTCACCGGTAATCTCGGTCGTGATGCCCTGAAAGATTTTCGAAGGCAGGTGCGGGTTCACCAGAATCGTCAGCTCGGACTGCCCGAGCATGTCGATGAATCCCGGTGCGACCACCATCCCGCGCGCATCGATCGCTCGCTTACCCGCCGACGCCGCGAATTGCCCGATGCCGGCGATACGCCCGCCCTGAATCGCAATATCGCCCGAATACCACGGGGAACCGGTCCCATCGATGATATGCCCGTTGCGGATGACCAGATCGTAAGGCTGCCCAAACGCACCGAGCGCGAAACCGAGGAGAAAGCTGAAACTCTTCATTTATAAGGAATTATAGCTCTTCAGGCAGGATGCTGCTGCGTAGCGGCAATAACCATGATTACCTATTAGCGTTGATATTTACCAGGAATACATGTATTATCTGAACTAGGAGGCCTTCAACATGCAAACCACTGCGAAGACTGGGCTAAGACACTTACTGGTGGCGGACGAAGCTTGGCTTGGCCTCGCTTTGCTCCATCGGGAACGGCCGGAGAAGGGATCCTTCACTGCCCGCGAGATTCTCGATCGAATCAAAGCTGAGCGGGCGAGTCCTGAGATGCGGCCTGGGCTCCAGCCCCACGTCTACCTTCACAACGTTGCCAACCTGGAGCCGAATTCAGCCCGATACCGGATGTTCTATAAGCTGCCAGATGACACATACAGGTTGTTCCGCCCCGGAGATCCAACTCATCCGTCACGCAAGGGAAAAATGGTTCCGGCAAGAGAGGAACTCCCGGAAAAATACCAATATCTTCTGGATTGGTATGAACACGACTATTGCGCCCAGGACACGACGATGAAAGCAGAAGACGATCCCATCCTAAGCATGTACGGCGTGGGCAAGGAGATTTGGGCGGACACCGACGCCGACGAGTATGTCCGAAGTCTGCGCGCCAACTGGTACGGAGATGAGCGGGATGCGAAATAACCAAGGCTGGTAGAGAGATCGATGGCTAAAGTTTTCTGGGATACCAACCTGTTCATTTACATGCTGGAAGCCAATCCGAAGTTCGGCCCGGCTGTGAAGAACCTGCGGCGCAGAATGTTGCAGCGCAATGACCGCCTGTTTACCAGTGCGATGACCGTTGGTGAGACTCTGGTGAAGCCGATCTCCACCGGCAATCGAATTCTCGCCGATCGCTACCGGGCGTTCTTCTCCTCGCCCTATCTGACCGTATCCGGGTTCGACTTGAATGCCGCCGAAGTGTACGCGCGAATTCGTCAAGACCGTACCATCCAGCCCGCCGACGCCATCCAACTGGCGTGCGCTGCTTCCGCCGAAGTCGATCTCTTCATCACCAACGATGACCGGCTCAGCCAGAAGAACATCAGAGGCATCAACTTCATTGCCAGCTTGAGCCGCGCGCCCATCTGACGCCGGGCCGAAGACGCGCCCTCGCTACAATAGTGATGCCCAATGCACGGCATCGTCCCATTCCTGCTTCGCCACGGATACTGGTTCCTGGTAGCGAACGTCTTCTGCGAACAGATCGGCCTGCCGATTCCGTCCTTCCCGGTTCTGCTCGCCATGGGCGCGCTGGCCGGGTTCGGGAATTTTTCCCTTTGGGTTGCGCTCCTTCTCGCCGTCTGCGCCGCCCTGGCGAGCGACCTCATCTGGTACCGGCTCGGCCGCACCCGCGGCCACTCCATCCTCAATCTGCTCTGCCGCGTTTCGCTCGAACCCGATTCGTGCGTGAGCAACACCAAGTCCCTGTTCGGCAAGCTCGGCGCGAAGGCCTTGCTGGTCGCAAAATTCGTTCCGGGGCTGGGCGCTGCTGCGGCGCCCTTGGCCGGACTCACACGCATGCCCCCGCTCAAGTTCATCAGCGCCGACATCACCGGCGCCGCGTTGTGGAGTTCAGCCTATCTCGCCGCCGGCTACGTCTTTCGGAATCAACTCGAACGCGTGGCCGAGCAAGCCGAACGAATGGGCTCGTGGCTGCTGTTGCTCATCGTAACCCTGCTCGCTGCTTACATCGCCTGGAAATATTATCAGCGCCGGCGTTTCATTCGCGGCCTGCGCGTCGGCCGGGTCACGCCCGAGGATCTAATGAATATGCTCGAGAAGGGTGAGGAGATCGCAATCGTCGATCTCCGCCACGAGCTGGAGGTAGAACACGACAGCGTCAAAGTGCCGGGCGCGATTTGGATCACGCTGGATGAGCTGGAGAGCCGCCACCTGGAGATTCCCCGCGATCGCGACGTGATCCTCTACTGTTCTTGACCCAACGAAGCCACGAGCGCCCGTGCGGCGCTCCAGCTATTGCGCAGAGGCGTGATCAACGTGCGGCCTCTTCTCGGTGGGCTGGAAGCCTGGCGCGGCCGCGGCTTTCCGCTCGAGCCCGTAAATTGACTATCGTCCTACCACTCGCTTACTGGAACGTCGCCTCCACCCTCGATCCGCTCTTGATCGGCTTCTCCGTCGGCAGCGCCACCGCATCGCCTTCCGACAATCCGGACAATATCTGCGATTTCGTGTAACTCGAAATCCCGATGCTCACTTTGCGCCACACCACGCGATCGCCCTGGAGCAGCAGAACACCCGGCTCCGAACCCTGCCGCCGGATAGTCTCCTTGGGAAGCGCCAGCGCATCGGGAACCACAGTAGCCTGAATGTCGGCGTTGACATTGGCGCTGGGAAGAAGATCGCGATTCGGATTCTCAATGATGCAGCCGACCTCGCCCACCTGCCGCGTGCCCAAAGGCGCCACTTGCGTCGGCAGCTTGTCCACTTCGCCCTTCCATTGGCGGCCGGGCATCGCATCCCACGTAATCGTCACCAATTCGCCTTTGCGAACCTTGCCGACATCCGGCTCATCCACGTAAACCGTGACGCGCACCCGCTCCAGCTTCCCCACTTTCGCGATCAGGTCGCCGAGGTTCACGAACGATCCTTTTCGGAGGTCGAAGTCATAAACCGTTCCGTCCATCGGAGCGCGAATGATGCTGAAATCTAGATTGGTGCGCGCGATCGCTGCGGACGACTCCGCTTCCTGCACCTTGGCTTTCGCGATCTCCTTGTCGGGAGCGGTCACTAGCGCCGCCTTGTGCTCTTCCAATGCCTTGATTCGCAAATCCAACTGATCCACCAACTGGCGCGCCGCGTCCAGTTCCGCGCGCGTGGCGGCCTGCTTGGCTACCAGCCGTTCGAGCGCTTGATATTGCTTCCGGGCTACATTGAGATCCAGCCGCGCCCGCGCGAGGTCGGCTTCCACCTGCTGCCGCTCGGAGATGCGTCCGCCTTGGTTGAGCACCTGCTCCTGTGTCTGCGCTTCCCGGATCGCGGCTTCCGCCTTGGAAAGTTCGGCGATTGCGACGCGAGTGTCGAGCTCCACAAGCGGCGAGTTTTTCCGCACTTGCTGCCCCTTTGCAACGAACACGCGCGTCACGACGCCAGCCCGTTCCGCTCGCGCCGGCAGCCACTCGATCGGTTCCACCTTGCCATTGGTGCCCAGCATGCTCACGATGTTCTCGCGCGTCACCTTCGCGAATTCCACTTCCGGCGGCGTCGACTTCTTGAAATAGATCCAGATCGCGAAGGCCGCGGGGATCACGAGCAAAAGCGGCAGCCAGCTTCGGACTCTCCTCACGAACCCGACCTCGCGCAGTAATCGAACAGAAGCTGCCATTCCGCCCGCTGGATCTCCAGCGCCGCAAGCTCCGAAGGCGAATCCGGCTGTTGGCGCGCCCGCTCGCAGAACATCACGAACGAAAATGGATCCCATTTGCCGCCGCACCGAAATTCCGCCTCCGGATACCGCGCCGTCACCTCTGCGGCGCTTTTGGACAGGCTGCGAAAAATCGGATGCGTCCCGGCGCGGCGGAACCAATACGCAGCGTTGCCCGAGTCCGGCTCCTGCCGATGCAGGATCGCGTGCCAGAAACTCCCCTCAGCCGAATTCACTTCCTGCACGATGGTGTGGCATTCGTCGAAGCACGAAAAATACAGCCATAGGCCGCCCAGAGCAGCCTCGGGAGCCCGCGCGCCCGAAAACAAGTCCGATGCTTTCTGTTTCTTCAGACGCAAGCGCGCCTCCTCAGACGAGCAGACTCCGGACACCAGTGGGATGAGGCGTTCACCCGATTGATCGAGCGCCAGGATCTCCGCCACCTGGCTCCCATATGCCTTGGAATTGAAGGCCAATTACCATTTTCTCAGAATCTATTCCAGCACCACCAGCGTATCGCCGGCGCCGACCGTATCGCCGTCCCGGAAGCGTATTTCCGCAACACGCCCGGGTCTGGACGCTTTCATTTCGTTTTGCATCTTCATCGCTTCTACCACCACCACGCCCTGCCCCGTTTCAATCGTGTCGCCTTCGTGGACCAGCACGCGAATCACCTTCCCGGGCATCGGCGCGGCGATATTCTGCCGTCCCACGCCCAGCGCCCCCCGCGATCTCCGGCTAATGTCGCGGGGATCCCGCACTTCCACATGGAACCGTCTCCCGTCTACCACCACGTTTAATCCGCGTTCATCCGCGTTCATCCGCGGCCCAATCTCAGCCGCCGGCGTCACCCGGACCTCGAAGCTTTCTCCATCCAGCAACACCGAATAGACGCCCGGCTCCACTCGCGTAACCGCATCCAACCGCGCGGGATCGATTTCGACCTCGCGGCCGTTCACAAGGATCTGCCACGTCATCTTAAGAGTTCATTCCGGCCTTCGGAAAGCCAGAGATTCGTTTCTCGTTTCTCGTTTCTCGTTTCTCGTTGTTCGCTCTTTGCGTACGCTGCCGCTGCTAGCGCGGCGGCCAATTCCAGTTCGGCGGGCTGTGGCCGCGTCTTGCGCCGTGTGAAGTAATCTGCCACGAAGTTGGTGCTGAGCCGTTCCTCCCGGAATTGCCGATCCTCCAGCATCTCGCGGAAGAAAGCCAGATTGGTTTCGATTCCTGCGATGGAATACTCGCGCAACGCGCGCAGCATGCGCCGCACCGCGGATTCGCGATCCGCGCCCCACGTCACCAGCTTGGCCAACAGCGGGTCGTACTCCAGCGGTACCGTCCAACCGGGATAAACGCCCGAATCCAACCGGACACCCGGCCCGCTGGGCTCGCGCAACTGCTCGATTTTGCCCGGTGAAGGGAAGAACTGGTTCTCCGGATCTTCCGCGCAGATGCGGCATTCGATCGCCGATCCCCGCCACTCCACATCTTCCTGCGTGAACGGAAGCCGCTCACCCGCCGCGATCCGCAACTGCAGTTGCACCAGGTCGTAGCCGGTCACCATTTCGGTAACCGGATGCTCCACCTGCAAACGTGTGTTCACTTCCAGAAAGTAGAAATTGCCTGGATTGCCCGCGAGAAATTCGATCGTCCCCAGGTTGTAATATCCGCCCGCGCGCGCCAGCCGCAACGCCGCTTCCCCCATCGCCGCCCGCATTTCCGGACGCGCCGCAACCAAAGGCGACGGGCACTCCTCGACGATCTTTTGATGCCGCCGCTGCAGCGAACATTCGCGCTCTCCAAGATGCACCAGGTTGCCGTGCCGGTCTCCGGCGATCTGAATCTCGATGTGCCGCGGATTCTCGATCACCTTCTCGATATAGACTTCGCCGTTGTGGAAAGCGCGCTCTGCTTCGCTCGACGCATCGCGAATCGCCGATTCCAAATCGCTTTCCCCATCCACGCGCCGCATCCCCTTGCCGCCTCCGCCCGCCGCGGCCTTGAGCAGCACCGGATAGCCCAGCTCGCGCGCCAGCCGCCGCGCATCATCGATATTCGTGATCGGCTCTTCGCTGCCCGGCACCACAGAAACGCCAGCTTGCCTCGCCAGGGTTCGCGCCGCGGTCTTCGATCCCAGCCGCCGGATGGAATCCGCCGACGGCCCGATGAAAACAATCCCCGCCGCCTCGCTCGCCGCCGCGAACGTGGCGTTCTCGCTCAAAAATCCGTAACCCGGATGGATCGCCGCGGCCTGATGTTTCTTCGCGGCCTCGATCACCCGATCGATGCGCAGATAACTGTCGACGTGCGCCGCTTCGTCCGCCATGCGCACGTGCAGGGCCCCGCGATCGGCATCCGAAAAAACAGCCACGCTGCGAATCCCCATCTCCCGCAGCGCCCGAATAACCCGCACCGCAATCTCGCCCCGGTTGGCGATCAATACTTTCCCGAACATGCACGGTGATTGTACCAGGAGACAACCGCCGGCCTGGTCTGGGTTGCCATCGCCTCCCTGTTCAGAGAAGCCCCCGAACGCGCGGGTATTTCGCAGTGCGAGCTCCCCAACCCCGATCGCATACCAGCCAAGTACCACGACCTCATCGCCTGCGAACACAGCCAAGATTGGCTGCGCCACGTGACATCAACAGGGAACGAAGAGAGTGGCACAGCGCGGCTTCGCCGCAACGAGCTATGTTTGGGCGCCGGCATCCAATTCATCGCCGACCTCAGCTTCAACTACCTTTGACTCTACGGCGCCTGCCTGCGCCTCAACCACCCGCCGGGATTAAACGTCATGATATACGCCTCGCGCGTAGAATCCTGCTCGAATCTCCGGTTGCCGCCCTGTTCCAGAAACCGGCGCACCGCCGCCATCGGCCCCGGCCCCGCTTCCGCAAGCGTCGGAACCCCATCCAGGTGCGTATCTTCCACCACCAGATAACTGCCTTCGCTCACCATGGGCGCGTACGCTTCCAGCTCCTTGAGAACGTGCGCCATCGAATGATCCGAATCCAGTGTCACCAGAGTTCGCTTGCCTTTAGCAATCTGCGCCACCTTGGCGACAATCTCCGGATCCGTGGAACTGCCCTGGAAAAACGTCACGTATTTCTTCCACAGCGGATGCGCCTCCGCCGTCATGCATGCGTGCTGAATGTCGATGGTCACCACGCGCGACCGAGCCAGCCCCATTCCATTCAACGTATGAGCCCAATAAAGCGCCGACCCGCCGAACGCAGTGCCCGTCTCGATCACTACTTCCGGTTGTACCTCGTACATCGTCTGCTGCATCATCCATAGGTCCAGCGGGTTCTTCATGATCGCCACATTGTGGAAGAACATGTGTGCCCAGACTGGCACCTCGTGAAAAAGCCGCAGCAACTCCGTCTGTTGCTTGGGCGGAACCACCTGGTCGCGCTTCGCCAGCAGGTATTGGTAACCCTCCCTGGCAAGCACGATCTCCTCCTCGCGGCTCACCAGCGTTTCGCTCGTATGCCGCAGCGCAATCGAATACACAATCACGCTGCCGTCGCGGTTCGCGAACTCGGCGAGCGGGATGGATTGGTCCACTTCGAACTCGACTTCGACGACCGGTTTCGTGAACGCCTTCTCCGGAACCATTGCGGCGTACTCATTCGCGCCGGTCTTTGAAAAAGTTTGCCGGGCCAGCTCGACGCCATTCACTCGCGATGCGATCGTGACCGAGGAATGCGCCTTGCTGACTTCCGGCGTGAAGACGAATTGAAGCACCAAATACACCGGCTCGGGCCCGCCAGGCCGCTCCATCCGCGCGGCAAACTTCTTTTCAGCCCAGCGTCCGCTCCACTTCCCCTTGGACGGATAAAATCCCCGCAGCAGCAACGGCGCAAAAGCTTCATCGCCAACCTCGAAATTCGAAGATTCCAACTGCAAGCGTTGCGATTCCTGGCCCGCGGCCGGAATTTCCAGAAGAATACAAAGCGCGAGCACGGTGGCGCGGATGGGCATCTCGGTAGTATATACAATCCGGCCCGAACCGCCCATTTTGCTACCCTTCAAGAAGGCCAAATCTCATGGCGGACCCGGGCATCAAAGATTCACTCAAGCAACGCGGCGTCCGGCTGACGCGCCAGCGCCAGATCCTGCTCGATCTGATCGATCAATCCGGCCAGCATCTCGACGCCGACCGCCTCTACCAGCTCGCGCGCGAAAAAGATCCGAAAATAAACCGCGTGACCGTCTACCGCACCCTCAAGCTGCTAAAAGCCGGCGGCCTGGTCGACGAGCTCGACCTGATGCACCACGATGGCGACCAGCATTACTACGAAACGCGCCTCAAGCAGGAGCACGCCCACGTCATCTGCCTACGCTGCGGCAAAATCGAAGAATTCTTCGGCGATCTGCTGCAGCAAATGCGCGAACAGATCGAAAGCCATTTCGGTTTCAAGATCGTGCTCGCGCGCACCGAAGTCGGCGGCTACTGCTCGCATTGCCAGGTGTTGCGCGCCAAAGAAATGGCCGCCGCCACGAACGAATCCCGCGGGAGCCGGAGCACTGGATGACCGCGCCGGGCGCGCAGCCCGCCGAAGCTCAACGGTTGCCCGCGCTGGCGGTCATCAATCCTTCGGGCAATCGCAGCCGTGTTCTGCTGGAGCCGCTGCCCTTCCTGATCGGACGCCAGGGAGATAATCACCTGGTTCTGCGCGATAATCGCGCCTCGCGCTGCCACGCGCGCATCGTCGCCGCCGATGGCGATTACTTCGTCGAGGACCTCAACAGCCGCCACGGCGTGTACGTCAACGGCGCCCGCATCACACGGCACAAGCTCGCCGACGCCGACCACATCGACTTCGGTTTTCAGGACTCCTACCGGCTCATCTTCACGCTCGAGGAAGACGAGATTCATCGCTTCATGGAGCAAATGGCCGGGCAGCCATCCACGGGCGCCGGCAATCTCGCCAAGCTTCGGTCGCTGGTGGAAGTCGCCCGCGCACTCCAGACTTCGCTCTCCACTGATGACGTGCTCGCGGCGGTAGTGGACGCGGCGCTCTCTGTGACGGGCGCCGAGCGCGGCTTCCTGCTCCTGCGCAAAGATGAGGACCTGGAGGTGAGCGTCGCGCGCGACCGGCGCGGCGTCCCGCTCGGACCCGCGGATCTTGGCGTCCCACGCGCGCTCATCAACCGCGCCCTGCGAACCCGCCGTGAAATGCTTTCCATGACCTTCGATCCGCTCGGCGAAGAGGGCATCCGTCCCGAAATGTCCGTCGCCGATCTCGAACTGCGCAGCGTCGTGTGCGTGCCTCTCGTCCAGGTTCGCACCGGCTCGCTCCAGGACACAATGACGACCTCCTTCCACGACACCGTCGGCGTGCTTTACATGGACTCGCGCATGAGCGCCGCCGATCTCTCCGCCGGAAATCGCGAAATTCTCCAGACGCTCGCGCTCGAAGCCTCCACCATCCTCGAAAACGCCCGGCTTCTCGTCGAAGAGCGCCACAAGCAGCGCCTGGAAGAAGAACTCAGCGTAGCGCGCAGCATCCAGCAGGATCTGCTTCCCAGCCAATTGCCATCCGAAGGCTGGTTTCGCGCCGCCGGATCGAGCATCACTTCGCGCCACGTCGGCGGCGATTATTTCGACGTCCGGCCCATCGGCCCCGAGGCCTTCGCCTGCGTCATCGCCGATGTTTCCGGCAAAGGCATGAGCGCTGCGCTGCTCGCGGCGCTGTTGCAAGGCGCGTTCCTGTTCGCTTCCGAAGGGCCCATCCAGATCGAAGGCCTGATGTCGCGTATGAATCGCTTCTTGATCGAGCGTGCCAAGGGCGAAAAGTACGCCACCGTGTTTTACTGCACGCTCGACCGCGCCGGCGAACTGCGTTGGTCCAACGCCGGCCATCCCAAGCCCGTGCTGGTGCGCGGTTCGGAATTGATATCGCTCGAAAGCACCGGCCTGCCACTGGGGATGCTCGACATCGCCGTCTACGAAATGAAAACCATCCGCCTTCAGCCCGGCGACAAGGTCGTGATGTACAGCGACGGGTTGTCCGAAGCCGAAAGCGCCGACGGCGAGTTCTTCGACAAAAAGCGTCTCCCGGAAATCCTGCGCTCCAACGCGTCGCTGAGCTGCGCAGATCTGCACGCCAAGCTAGTGCAGGCAGTAGAAGACTTCAGCGAGGACACCGAGCTCGCCGACGACATCACCATGCTCGTCCTCGAATACCAGCCTTAGCGCCGATTCGCCTCCGGGAACCCCTTGCTTACGCGCGTTACTGAGCCGCGACCGGCAGGGAGCGCTACCACGAACGCGCTACCCTATAAACAGGAATGCGAAAACAAATTGCGATCCTGTTTTTCATTGTTTGGACTGCCCTCCTCGCCGCCCAAGTCAAAACCACCTGGAGCGCAGACGAGCAACCCATCTACGACCAATTGCGCACCCTCCGCCAAGTTCCCGACGAAACCCGTGGCGGCGTCACAAAAGAATTAGCGATCAAAATCCGCCGCCTGCCCACCGCTCCCAACAAACTCCGCTTGGCCGAAGGCCTCGCCAACCTGTCGACCGAAGGCGACTTCGGCCAGGAAACGCTCCAGGAAGTTGCCACCACGTTGGCGGACATCCTGCGCGAGCAGCCCGCTCCCAACGAAAAGGACGGCCCGGCCAGGCAGTACGTGACCCTCGCGCAGTTGGTCCGTTACGAGCACGTGCACGTGTCTCTGGACGCGCCTCCATTTGCGGCGGCCTTGGAGAAGCTCGCGTCCGAAGACCAGCGCCGCGCCTCCGCCGATTTCACGCTGCACGACCTGAACGGCAAAGAGTGGAAGCTGAGCGCCCAGCGCGGCAAAGTAGTGCTGGTCAACTTCTGGGCGACCTGGTGCCCTCCCTGCCGCAAAGAAATGCCGGATCTCGACGCACTCTACGCGCAACTTCACGACAAAGGCTTTGTGGTTCTCGCGATCTCCGATGAAGAAATCGGCAAGGTGGAGCCGTTCATAAAAGACCACAGCGTGAAATACCCGATCCTGCTGGACCCCGGCCGCAACGTCAACAAGTTGTTCGGAGTGGAAGGAATCCCCAAGAGCTTCGTCTACGACCGCGACGGAAAACTGGTGGCCACCGCGATCGACATGCGCACCAAGCAGCAGTTCCTTGCAATGCTTTCGAGAGCTGGCCTGTAACTACCGCTCCTCTAAATCCGCGGGCCTCACCCCCTTCGCCGCCCCGCCAAACTGGAACGGCAGCGGCTCATACGTCCCCACCAACTCAACACTCGACCGCTCCGCGATCCTCCCCTCCATCCCCATCGCCCAATAGCAAGCATTCACCAGCAGCCGCCGCAATCCCTCGTTCAGCAAATCCTGCGCCGAACCCATCGTAGTCGTGAATATGCGCGCGGGTTTCGTCCGGATCCACGCCACCGGCATCATCGGATCGTTTTGCATCCCCGCAACCGGCCCGTCGGTTGGACTCATGCCTTCCAGCACCTCGCCGAGCACCAGCGGCTCGGTCCCCTCCGGCTGCGGAAGCCGGACCTTGTAGACATCGGTCGGGACCCAAATCGCACCGCTCCGGATGCCGCGCAGAATCGGATGCGTCTCCTGGCCCTTCACAACAATCCCGCGCGTGCTCTGCACCCCGTGCCGCCCGTGATGAGCGATCCACGTTTCGCCCAGCACCTGCCGCCCGAATCCCCCGTCCCACTCCTTGCTGTTCCAGCTGTATCGCCGATACGTCGCGCTCGTTTTCAAATCGAACGCGTGCGTGGCAGTGCGCAACGCAACAATCGGCCGGCCCGATTCCACGTAATCGGCGATGTGCTTCATCTGAGCGTCCGGCAAATCGCGGAATCTCGTGAACAGGATCATCAGATCGGCCGAATCCAAAGCTTCCAGTCCCGGGATGTTGTCCGTCTGGTTCGGATTGATCGTGCCATCCTTCGGGTCGATCGCGAACAGCACGGTGCAATCGAAGCCGTGACGCTGGGCGAGAATCCGCGCCAGTTGCGGCAGAGCCTGTTCCGAGCGATATTCCTCGTCGCCGCTCACCAGAACGATGCGCTTGCCTTTGCCCGGCCCGTTCTTGCCCGGAATCACCAGGCGATCGGCCGCCGGCGCCGCGCACAGCAGCAGCGCCGCCAGCACCGGAATAATTCTCCGAAGGCTCATCGAACGTCAATACTCGCGATTCTTCTTGACCCCCGGCTCCGGAATCGGATACTTGCCGTCCGGCCCCGCGCGCAGCGGCGAAGGACCGTCCAGCGCCAGCTTATCCACCTCCGGCGCGAACTCGTGATCGTGATTCATCATCTGCTCGAACGTCACCAGTTGGCCCGTGTGCGCGGCGAAGCGGCCCATCGACGCCACCAGGCTCGCCTCCGCCCCGCGCTTCACCTCGTTGTACGGCTTGTCGTCGCGGATCGCTGCGATCAGGTCGTCCCACTCCCAGTCGTACGGCGAGCGTTCCGGCTGCGCGAACGCCCACACCAGATTCTCCGGCGCCGGTTCCTTCTGACCGCTTTGCCAGCGCGGGATGCTCTGGCCCGAGTAAATCCGCGTGTGCCCCGGCGTGTGCCCGTTGGTTGAAACCACTGCCGAACCCTTCGACCCGTGAATGTAGCTCGCGAACTCGTTGTGCACTCCGGGCATGTTCCGGCCGTCGTAGAACAGCCGCGTACCGTCCGGATACGTAAACTGCACCGAGTAGACGTCGAAATTCTGATCCACGGAATTCCCGCGATAGTGGCGTCCCCCGATAGCCATCGCTTCCACGGGCCACGCGCCTTTCATCCACGAAAGCTCGTCGATCTGGTGGATGTAGTAGTCGCTGAAGACGCCGCCGCTGGCCCACAGAAACGCGTGGAACAGCCGGATCTGGTGCATCAGTTCCGAGGTGCCCTCGGGCTTCACCGGCGCGGTGCCGCCTCCCGAGCCCATGCGGTAACCGCGCATCGACACGATGTCGCCGATCTGCCCGTCGCGTATGCGGCTGAGCAATTCCTGCCGCGCCCGGCAATGCCGCACCATCAACCCCACTCCCACCTTCAGGTTCTTGCGCCCGGCCTCTTCGCCCAGCGCGATCATGCGCCGCGTCGTCGGGCCGTCGACGGAGATCGGCTTCTCCATAAACACGTTCAAGCCCTTATCGATGGCGTAGCGGAAATGCACCCAGCGGAACGCCGGCGGCGTCGCCAGGATCACAACGTCGCCAGGATTCAGCGCATCCATGGCTTTGCGATATCCGTCGAAGCCGATGAACTGGCGCTCCAGCGGCACATCCATCTGCGAAGGAAAACGGCCGCGCAGCCGTCCGTGACTGTCGCTCAGCTTCTGCGGAAACACGTCGGCCATCGCGACCAGCTTGATGGGTCCGTTCTTGATGCCGAACGCGTTCTCCGTCGCGCCCGTGCCGCGTCCTCCGCATCCCACCAGCGCGAGCTGAATCGTATTGTTCTCCGCCGCCTGCACAAACGGCGTCATGCCGGCCAGCGCCGAAGCCTTCAGAAAGCCGCGCCGCGAAGTCGCATCCCTGGTTTCATCCATAAAAGCACCTCGCACATACATTACCACCAAACCCAATCTCCATTCCTCGAATTCTTGGATTCTTGAATTCCTTCCGCACGATATACTTCTTATCATGAATTCCACGCTCATCCTCCTTGTCACCCTCGCCGCCCCGCTGGCCGCCGCCACCTGCGACTCCCTAGCAACTCTCTCCCTCCCCGCGACCTCCGTCACGCGCGCCGCCCTCGTGCCCGCCGGCGAATTCAGCCTCGCACCTGGCACACCGCCTCCGCAACAACAACTCTTCAAGCGCCTCCCGGCCTTCTGCCGCGTCGCCGCCACGCTCAGCCCCACATCCGACTCCGAAATCAAAATCGAAGTCTGGCTCCCCGCCGAAAACTGGAATGGCAAATTCATGGGCGTTGGCAACGGCGGATGGTCCGGCGCGATCGTCTATCAGGCGCTCGCAAATGCAGTGCTGCACAACTACGCCGCCGCGTCCACCAACACCGGACACGACGGCGGTGACGCGTCTTTCGCACTCGGCCACCCCGAAAAGCTGACCGACTTCGCCTACCGCGCCGTCCACGACATGACTCTCAAAGGCAAAGCCATCGCCGAGGCGTTGTACAGCAAAGCCCCAACGCGATCCTACTGGAACGGCTGCTCATCCGGCGGCAAGCAAGGACTCAAGGAAGCCCAGAAATTCCCCACCGACTACGACGGCATCGTCGCCGGCGCGCCCGCCAATTATTGGACCCACCTCATGGCCGGCGACCTCTGGCCCGGCGCCGTCACCCGCAAAGATCCCGCCGCCACTCTCGCGCCCGCGAATTTCGAGACCCTGCACCGCGCCGTCCTCAACGCCTGCGATGCGCTGGATGGCGTGAAGGATGGCTTGATCGAAGATCCCACGCGCTGCCACTTCGATCCGCGCACGCTGGTCTGCAAAGAAGGACAAACCGAAGGCTGCCTCACCGCGCCGCAGGCGGAAGCGGCGAGCAAGATCTACGCGGGCGCTTCCAATCCGCGAACCGGCAAAGCGATCTTCCCTGGCTTGTCACCGGGCAGCGAGTTGGTCTGGGGCGCGCTCGCCGGACCGCAACCGTTCGGCATCTCGGTCTCGCACTTCCGCAACGTGGTCTTCAAAGATCCCGCTTGGGACCCGCACACAATCGATTTCGACAAGGATGTTGCTCTCGCCGACAAGCTCGACAACGGCCTGCTCAACGCCACCGATCCGAACCTCAAAGAATTCTCCTCCCGTGGCGGCAAGCTCCTGATGTATCACGGCTGGAACGACCAGCTCATCTCACCGCTCAATTCCGTCGACTACTACAACAGCGTCGCGCACAAAATGGGCGGCGTTTCGAAGGTGAACGATTCAATACGGCTCTTCATGGCGCCCGGCATGAACCACTGCGCCGGCGGCGACGGACCCAGCTCGATGGACTTCTTCTCCGTCATCGAGAATTGGGTCGAGCAGGGCAAAGCCCCGGAGCAGATCACCGCCAGCCACATGACCAATGGCAAACCGGACCGCACGCGCCCGCTGTGTCCCTATCCGCAAGTCGCGAAATACCGCGGCAGCGGCAGTATCGACGAAGCGGTCTCCTTCGTCTGCACGGCGCCTTAACCGAGCCGCGCGCGGCAGCAAGCGCTACCAGCAAAACCATGATTTCATTCTGGGCCACGCTGGAACCGCGCCACACCGAACGGCCGGTCACACGCGAACGCAAATTTTCTTTCCTTTTTTCTCAATAACTTCCAGGCCTGCGCCCGCTCAACCGCAACAACCATCTGTTATATCGAGATTAGAGAGGTGGTTTATGACAAATGCCGCTTACCTGAAAGTCATCCGCCAGCACAAGCAGCGCCTGCAACGGGAATACGACCGAGCCCGCAAGTTGCTCTTCCAGCTCCAGGCCGAGCGAAGGCCGGAATTCACCGCCAACGGAATGATGGCCCCCTCACTGGCGTTCGGTGTTCGTGGCGTGGCGATAACCCCAAGCGTAAGCACGGGGACTGGAAGCTGCGCTCACCACCCACTTGCAAAAAGAAATGAAAGAGGTGTTTCATGAAGAATACGCCAGGACAATACGACGCAGCCGCTTACGAGCAATACGTGCGCGAGTGCTTTGACGAATTCAAACCTCAGGGCCCCACTGAAGAACACCTGGTCCGGATGCTTGCCGACAGCGCCTGGCGGCAGAAGTTCATTGTCCCCGCCGAGATCGAAATTCTCACTCCCACGGCAACCGATATGGCGACGCTTAAGAAGCAAATCCGCGCCCTGGACGTCCTCGAGTTACACTCGAGGCGGCTCCGGCGTCAATTCGACAGCGTTCTCAAGCTCCTCCGGAAGATCCAGGCACAGCGCCGGACAGAATCGCCAAAGCCGATCTCCATCAGACGCACCACCCGCAAGCCAAAATTCACCAGCGATGGAATGACTATACAATAGCTCGGCTCAGGAGGTGACAGAGTATGCAATGTCGCGGCGCACTACCCCTTAGAAATCAGAACAACCCAAGCTCTTCCAACAACTTACGAGATGGCATCACCAAACACAAAAAATTCCGACTCCGTCACCGGAAACGCGCCCACCACCCAAAGCCTACCATCCACCACCCACCTGCTAAAATGAAGTCTCTTCCCCCACCGAAATGCTCAAGAGCATCACTGTCCACGGCGCCCGCCAGCACAATCTGAAAAACATCGACGTCGAGATCCCCCGCAACACCTTCACAGTAATCACCGGCCTGAGCGGCTCCGGGAAATCCTCGCTCGCCTTCGATACCATCTACGCCGAGGGCCAGCGCCGCTACGTCGAAACACTCTCGCCTTACGCGCGCCAGTTCCTCGATCAGATGGAACGCCCCGAAGTCGATTCCATCGACGGCCTCAGCCCCGCCATCTCCATCGAGCAGAAGACCACCAACCGCAGCCCGCGCTCCACCGTCGGGACCATCACCGAAATCTACGACTACCTGCGCGTGCTCTACGCTTCCATCGGCGTCCCCCACTGTCCCGAGTGCAATATCGAGATTTCGCGCCAGAGCACCGAGCAGATCCTGCAACAGATCCTCGCGCTGAAACAGGGCGAGCGCATCATGATCCTCGCGCCCATCGTGCGCGGCCGCAAAGGCGAATACAAAAAGGATCTCGAAAAACTTTCGCGGCAGGGCTACCTCCGCGCGCGAGTGGACGGCATCCTGCGCTCGCTCGATGAAGACATTCCGCTCGATCGCCGCAAGAATCACACCATCGAAGTCGTCATTGATCGTCTTCCGCTCAAGCCCGGCTCCGAAAAACGCATCGAAGCTTCCATCGAAACCGCGGCCAAGCTCGCCAACGGCCTGGTCATCGTTGCCGTGGTCAATGGCGCAGAGAAGCTCTACTCGCAAAAACTGGCCTGCCCCAACTGCGGCGCCAGCATCCCGCAGCTCGAGCCCCGTTCGTTTTCCTTCAACAGTCCGTTCGGCGCGTGCGAAACGTGCAACGGACTCGGCAGCACCTGGAGCTTCGACGCCGCCAAGGTGATCGTCGATTCTTCGAAACCATTGCTCGACGGCGGTCTCGGCCCCGGCGCCAGTTCGTCCTATATGACTCACCGGCTCAACGACGCTGCCGACCGCCTGAAAATCGAACTCGGCAAACCGTTCGAGGATCTCCCCAAGCGCACTCAATCGCTGCTGCTCGAAGGCGGCAACGGATTCCCCGGCGTCGTCAAGCTCTTGGGCGAAACCTTCCAGGAAGCCAGCGCCTCGTATCGCGACTGGCTCATGGATTACATGTCGCCGTCCGTCTGCCCCGCGTGCCACGGCCGCCGCTTGCGCCCCAGCAGTCTCTCGGTCCGCGTGAAGAATACCGGCCTCGCCGAGCTCACCGAGATGTCCATCGACCGGGCGCTGGCCGCCGTCAAAGCCTGGAAGCTGAACGAGCGCGAGCAGCAGATCGCCGCGCGTGTCACCGAAGAAATCCGCAATCGTCTCGAGTTTCTCACCGCCGTCGGCCTCAACTACCTGAGCCTGGCGCGCTCGGCCGCGACGCTCTCCGGCGGCGAAGCGCAGCGCATCCGCCTCGCGACGCAAATCGGCTCCAAGCTGCGCGGCGTCCTCTACGTTCTCGACGAGCCCTCCATCGGCCTGCACGCTCGCGACAACCATCGCCTGCTCGATACCTTGGCACGCCTGCGCGATCTCGGCAACACTGTTCTCGTCGTGGAACACGATGCCGAAACCATCCAGCGCGCCGATTACGTGATCGACCTCGGACCCGGCGCGGGACGCCTCGGCGGCGGCCTGGTTGCTTCCGGCACTCCACGCGATATCGAGAAAAATCCGGCCTCGCTCACCGGCCAGTATCTTTCCGGCTCCGTAAAAATCCAAGCTCCGTCGGGCCGCCGCCACGGTAATGGTGAAAAGCTGATCGTCCGTGGAGCGCGCGAGCACAATCTGAATGACCTCACCGTCGAGTTCCCACTCGGCTGCTTCATCGTCATCACCGGCGTCTCCGGCAGCGGCAAATCGACGCTCGTCAACGACATCCTCTACCGCTCGCTCGCCCGCGAATTGTATGGCTCCCGCGACACCCCCGGCGAGCACGACTCGATCCAAGGCCTCAAGCACATCGATAAGGTCGTCGAGATCGATCAATCGCCCATCGGCCGCACTCCGCGATCCAATCCCGCCACCTACACTGGCGTCTTCTCGCCCATCCGCGATCTCTACGCCATGCTGCCCGAATCGCGCGAGCGTGGCTACAAACCTGGACGTTTCAGCTTCAACGTGAAGGGCGGCCGCTGCGAAGCCTGCCAGGGCGACGGACTCAAGCGCATCGAGATGAACTTCCTGCCCGACGTCTACGTCACCTGCGATGTCTGCCGCGCGCGGCGTTATAACAGCGAAACGCTGCAGGTGAAATACAAAGGCTGCTCCATCGCCGACCTGCTCGAATCCACGGTCGAGGACGCTATCCCGGTGCTTGAAAACATCCCGCAGATTCAGGCCAAGCTGCAGACGCTGCACGATGTCGGACTCGGATACATCCATCTCGGCCAGTCGTCGACAACGCTCTCCGGCGGCGAAGCCCAGCGCATCAAACTGGCCCGCGAGTTGAGCAAGCGCCAAACCGGCCGCACGCTCTACATCCTCGACGAACCCACCACCGGCCTGCACTTCGAAGACATCAAGCGCCTGCTCGACGTGCTACAGCGCCTGGTCGATCTGGGCAATACTGTGATAGTGATCGAGCATCAAATGGATGTCGTCAAATCGGCCGACTGGATCATCGACATGGGCCCGGAAGGCGGCGACCGCGGCGGCAACATCGTCGCCGCCGGCACGCCCGAGCAGATCCTGCGATTCCGTAAGAGCCACACCGCGCACGCGCTCGGAAAAGTACTCAAAAACGGACAGGTCGCATGAGCAAGTACGCTCATCAGCCGCTCGATCTGAGCGGACTACGCACCATTCCGATTCAAGCGCGCGGCGGCAAGGTTCGCGTGGAAGATTTCGCTCGAGCCTATTCCGGCAATTGGCTGGATTCGCTGCCGCACATCCTCGCGGCGGACTCCTTCCGCGCCATCGCCGACGCCATCGCCACAGCCAAGTCTCGCAACAAGATGATCCTCTGGGGACTCGGCGGCCACGTCATCAAGTGCGGCCTCGCGCCTGTGTTGACCGATCTGATGCGGCGCGGCTTTGCAACCGCCTTCATGTTGAACGGTGCCGCCGCCATCCACGATTTCGAAATCGCCATCGCCGGCCAAACCAGCGAAGACGTCGAAGCGGTCCTGCCCGACGGCCGTTTCGGAACCGCCGAGGAAACTGGCCGCGAAATGAACGCCGCGCTTCAAACCAACGCAGGTTTTGGCGAATCGCTGGGCCAGCATCTGGAGAAAATCGCCTCCTTCGCCGATTTCAGTCTGCTTTGCGCCGCTTATCGATCCTCCACTCCCGTCACCGTCCATGTCGCCATCGGAACCGACACGCCGCACACACATCCCACAGCGAATGGCGCCGCAATCGGCCAAGCCACGCATCACGACTTCCGGCTGCTCTGCACGCTGGTGAAAGAACTCAACGGCGGCGGCGTCTATCTCAACGTAGGCTCGGCGGTGATCCTCCCCGAAGTATTCCTGAAAGCAGTTTCCCACCCGCTCGCCGATTTCACCACCGCGAATTTCGATTTCCTGCAGCACTACCGCCCGCGCGTCAACGTAGTCGAACGGCCGCACGCCAAATCCGGCGGCCACGGCTACTCCATAACCGGCCACCACGAAATCATGATCCCGCTGCTAGCCGCCGCCCTGATCGAGTCGAATGCATGATCCCGAGCGACCCCGCACTAATCACCAGCCACCAGCCACCAGCCACCTCCCCCTTCTGGTCCTACCTGGACCTGGCCTTTCTCGCCAGCCTCTGCATCCCCGCGCTGCTCGTCTCCGCGCTTGCCGTACGAGGGATCGCCGCGCTGACCCCTCTCGGCAAACCGTTTCAAGGCCTGCTCGCCCAACTCATCTGGTACGCGCTCGTCTTCGGCGCTCTCTACGCGCTGCTGCACGTTCGCTACAAACAACCGTTCTGGCGATCGCTCGGCTTTGAAGTCCCCTTTCGTGGCGCGCTGCTATCCTTATTCGCGGGCCCGGTGCTCGCGATTTCCATCGGGTACGCCGGATACATTTTGCGCGCGCCGGATGTCCCGCTGCCCTTCGATCAAATGCTCCACGATCGTCCCACTTTGGTGCTCTTCGCGATCTTCGTCGTAATCCTCGGACCGTTATTTGAAGAATTGGCGTTTCGCGGCTTTCTGATGCCGCTGCTCATGCGCTCGTTTGGAGTGGCGTCCGGCATCGTCGCCACGGGAGTGCTCTTCGGCGGCCTGCATGCCTACGAGTACGCCTGGTCCTGGCGACACGTCCTTCTGATTTCGACCGCCGGCACGGTCTTCGGCTGGGTGCGCCACAAATCCGGCTCCACCGCCGCATCAGCATTTCTCCACTCCACCTACAACCTCACCCAATTCGCGGCCTTCCTCGCCCAGGCGAGAGCGTCATGATCGAAACCATTCAATGGACCGGCGCCGGAGTCGTGATGATCGACCAGAGGCGGCTCCCGCGCGAAGAAAAGTACGTCACCTGCACCGGCTACAAGCAGGTGGCCGACGCCATCCGCTCCATGCTGATCCGCGGCGCTCCGGCAATCGGCGTGGCCGCTGCCATGGGAATCGCGCTGGGAATGCAGCACGCGTCTTCCGATGCGGAATTCGACGAGATTTGCGAAACACTCGCCGGCACGCGCCCCACGGCGGTGAATCTCTTCTGGGCCATCGAGCGCATGCGGCGCCTCTATGTGGAATTGCGCGGGCTTCCCATCCAGCAGATCCGCGAGAAGCTCGTCGCTGAAGCTCGGCAAATCCGGGTCGAAGATATTGCGATCAACGAATCGATTGGCGCGAACGGAGCTCCGCTGATTCCCGACGGCGCCACCGTGCTCACGCATTGCAACGCTGGCGCGCTCGCCACCGCCGGGTACGGCACCGCGCTGGGCGTCATCCGCGCAGCCGTGGCGTCCGGCAAAAAAATCGACGTTTTCGCCGGTGAGACGCGGCCCTTCCTGCAAGGCGCGCGGCTCACCGTTTGGGAACTCCAGCACGACAAGATTCCCGCCACTTTGATCACCGACAACATGGCCGGACACTTCCTGCACTCCGGCAGAATCGCCTGTGTTGTCGTGGGCGCCGACCGCATCGCAGCTAACGGCGACGTCGCCAACAAAATCGGCACCTACTCTCTCGCCGTGCTGGCCAAGGAGAACGCCGTGCCGTTTTACGTCGCCGCTCCGATTTCGACCCTCGACCTGACGCTCGCTTCCGGCGACCAGATTCCCATCGAACAGCGCGCGCCCGAGGAGGTCACGCACATCCACGGCGTTCCTGTCGCCCCGCACGGCGCCGCGGTGGAAAATCCCGCCTTCGACGTGACGCCCAACCGATATGTCACCGCCATCGTCACCGAGCGTGGAGTCGCGCGTCCGCCGTATCTGGAATCCTTGCGAAAGTTGGTAGAGTGAAACTTATGATTCATCGTCTTCCCGTCGTTCTTCTCCTGGCAAGCGCGTTGTTTGCATCCGGCGAGTATTCCAATCGGCGAGCGCCTGGTTTCGCCCTTCCGGATCCCGAGTACAAGCATTATTACGATCTGCAGGACTATCGCGGCAAAGTGGTTCTGATTGAGTTCATGAATACCGCTTGCCCGCACTGCCAGTTGCTTGCCACCACGCTCGAGACGATCAAAGCGCGTTACGGCGATAAGATCGCCATTCTGGAGGTCGTTTTGCCGCCGGATAATCAGGCCACCATCGCCAAATACCGGAGCACGCACAAAGTGACTGCGCCGATCATTTGCGACCAGGGCCAAATGACCGCATCGTATTTCAACGCCAGCCCATCCACGATGCAGCACATCGACGTCCCGCACCTGTTCGTGATCGACAAGCAAGGCATGATCCGCAACGACTTCAGCTATGAAGAAAAGACCCGCCCGATTTTCGAAGGCCCGGGCCTGTTCGCCGAAATCGACAAACTACTGAAGTAGACGCGGCATCGCCGCTCGCGGCGGTTGCCCAACCGCTCAGTTTCTGTGCCAGTGGATATACGTGATAGAATCTGCCCATATCGCTTTGGAGCGGACATGAATCTTCGCGCGCGTGTAGTGTTTCTGCTTGCCGTCGGTCTGTCGGCAAGCCTCGTTGCTCAGGAAATCACCGGTACAATTGAAGGCACCGCTCTGGATCCCAGCGGCGCCCCGATGCCGCGCGTCAAGATTACGATCACCAACATGGAGCGCAACCAAGTGGTGCGCACCGTTGTGACGGACCCGAGTGGCATTTACTCGGCGCCGTTCTTGCCTGTCGGCAGCTTCTCCATCAGAGCCGAACGTGCCGGTTTTAAGACAGAGCTGCGCTCGGGCATCGCGCTGAACGTCAATGACGTTCTGAAGATCAACCTCTCCATGCAAGTCGGAGCGGTCACTGAGACCGTCGAGGTGAAGGCCTCAGACGTGCAAGTGGAGCTTGCATCGCCTGCCAGCGCCACCACCATCGACAGCAACCAGGTCAGCGAGTTGATGCTGGCAACCCGCAACTATGAGCAACTGATCACTTTGATGCCGGGCGTCATCTCGAATGCTACCGACGAACTCTACATCGGCAACTCACTGCCCTCGGGCGCCGCAGCCGCCATCCCCTATTCGGTGAACGGCGCCCGAAATTCCGCCAACAACTGGACGGTGGATGGCGCCGACAACGTGGACCGCGGCAGCAACCTGACGCTCAGCACGTTCCCCAGCGTGGACTCCATCTCTCAGTTCAAGGTGCAGCGCGCCACGTACACGGCCGACGCGGGCCGCGCCGGCGGCGCTCAAGTCAACGTGGTCACCAAGGGCGGCGCCAGCCGTTTCCATGGCAACGTTTACGAGTTTTTCCGCAACGACATTTTCTACGCCAACAATTGGGGCAACAACGCGAACAAGGTGAACCTGGTGAACAGCAGAGATCCGTCCGCCCCCTGCACGGCGGCGAACTACACCGATTGTTACGCCAAAGTCCCGCCGGTTCGCTGGCACGACTTTGGCTACACCATCGGCGGCCCGGTGGCACTGGGCAAACGGGACAAGAACCGGACCTTCTTCTTCTTCTCGCAGGAGTGGCACAAAGTCATCAACTACGCCACGTTCAATCCCACCGCGCTCCCCACGGTCGGCATGCTGTCCGGTAATTTCATCCAGCCGGTGTGCGTGCAGTTCTCCGGAACCACCTGCACGCTGACCGGGACATCCATTGCCCCCAGCCAGTTCAATTCGAATTCGATGGCGTATATCAAGGATATTTTCAGCAAGCTGCCGCTTCTGAGCGGCAACACCACGGCGGCGACTAACTCGCTCTTTTACCCTGTGCGAAACGTTTTCAACGGCCGCCAGGAGATTGGCAAGATCGATCACTATTTCAACGAACGATTCAATATGTCTGCCCGCTTCACCATCGACGACATTCCGACCACCGAGGCAGGCGGTCTGTTCGGCCAGTCGAGCGTGCCCAACATGGCGATTACCAAAACCAACTCGCCCGGACGAGCGGTAGTGATCCACGCCTTCAATATCATTCGGCCTTCCATGATTAGCGATGCCGGTTTCAACTTCACGCAAAGCGCGATCCTCACGACGCCCGTAGGGCTGAGCGCGAAAGCGAACAGCCCTGACATCAACCCGACGGAACCGTTCGCCAATCCCGAAGGGGTTGTTCCGAGCCTCTCGTTCACGGGCGGATCGAGCGCCAATGGCGCAGGGCCATATACCGACTACAACCGCAACTACGCCTGGTTCGACAATCTGACCTGGTTGAAGAGCCGCCACACCGTGAAGTTCGGCGTCAGCGTGAACCGATACCAAAAGACTGAAAACGCCAACAGCGGTCAAGGGTCTTTCGCCTTCAATAATCTCGGAGCCCCCAGCGGAACGTCGTCGTTCCAGCAGTCCTGGGCGAATTTCCTGCTCGGCAACGTCTCCAGCTTCAGCCAGCCTTCCAGGGACATCACGCCGGATGTGCGCTCCTGGCAGACCGAAGCCTACGCGCAGGACGATTTCAAGGCTCGTCCTAACCTCACGCTTTATGCCGGCCTGCGCTGGTCGTACTTTGGACAGCCGGCCGACGCGAACGGCATCATGGACAACTTCGATCCGGCGGTGTACAACCCCGCGGCGGCCCCGCAAATCAACCCGGCCAACGGCAACGTGGTTGCGGGAACGGCCAACTGGCAGACCAACGGCATCATCATCGGCGGCAAGAATTCACCCTTTGGCGACAAAATCGCCAACGATAGCTGGCGCAACTTCGCGCCGCGCGTGGGCCTGGCGTGGGATCCGTTCGGCCATGGAAAGACGTCCATCCGGGCGGGATACGGCATCTATTACGATGCCACGCTGTTCGGCACATACGAACAGAACGTCTTCGCCAATCCGCCGTTCGTCGCGACCGTCAATTACACCAACGCGAGTTTCTCCAACGTGGCCGCCGGGACGCAGGGCATCAGCCCGCTCAGCCCGCAGGCTACCTCCGTGCTGGCGTTGCACGCCACGCAGATTCCGGCTCACGTTCCTTACGTGCAGAACTGGAACTTCACCATTCAGCATCAGGTGGCTCGGGGCACTGTGCTGGAAATCGCTTACGTCGGTTCCAAGGGCACTCACCTGTTGGGAATCATCGATCTCAACGAGGCGTTCCCCGGCGCCGCACTCGCCGCCGGCCTGCATCAGCCCAACGACAACACCGTCTTCACAACGGCGGATGAGCCGCGTATCAACGCCGTCAAACCCTTCCGTGGATTCGCTGGGATCAGCGCTTTGGAAACGGCCTTCGACTCCAACTACCACTCACTCCAGGTCCACCTGCGCAAGAACTTCGGCGCGGCAGGCTCGCTTGGTGTCGCCTACACCTACGGCAAGATCCTCAGCGACAACGGCTCGGATCGCTCCAATGCGCCGCAGAACAGTTACAACTGGCACGAGGGCGAGTACGCGCGCGCGCCGTGGGACCGCACCCAAGTCCTGACCGCGAACTACATATATAATTTGCCTTTCTTCCGCCGCGGCCATGGCTTCGCCCATACCGCACTGGGAGGCTGGGAGCTTTCCGGCATCCTCACGACGTACACCGGTCAACCTCTCACGGTCACGACCAGCAGCGTCGATCCCGCTGGTTTGGGCACTCTCAGCACGGGCCCGGCAAGCGTGCGCCCGGACGAGATTTGCAATCCCAACACCAACGCAGCGCACCAGTACGGTGCTAACGCGCAGGGGCTCCACTGGTTCAACACTGGCTGCTTCGCGCAGGTGCCGCAGGACGAGGTGCGGCCGGGCAACGCCGGACGCTTCACCATTCAGGGCCCCGGTTTCTTCAATCTGGACGCCGCGCTCTATAAGAACTTCCGTCTCAGCGGCGAACGCTGGAGGCTGCAGCTTCGCGGCGAGTCGTTCAACACGTTCAACTGGGTGAACCCGAGCGGAATCGGCAGCACCAACACCACCAGCACGCTATTCGGCATCGTGACCGGCTATCGCGCCCCGCGGCGCATGCAGTTGGGGGCGAAGATCACTTTTTGAAATCGGAAATTTTGCCGAGGAACGCCCGATCGATTCTGCTTTTCACGGTCCGCCGATCGATCTGCAGCCGTCTTGCAGTCTCCTCGTAACTTCCGGTCTGCCGGTACACGACGGTCGCGTAACGCGATAATGCCTGCTCCGCCGTGAGCCGTCCGGCTCGCAGATCTTCGGTGAGCTGGTCGATTGGATCCGCGCCCTGCGAACGTACGGGTCGGTAGTTGCGCCGGATGAGCACGTTTTTTACGCACTGTTCGAGTTCGCGGTAGTTGCCCGGCCAAGCGTAGTCCTGTTCGAGATTCCGCTCGGGGAAGTTGCCTTGACGCTTCACGCAACCTGCTAGACTGAAAGAATGGTCGCACTCAGTCGTACCAAGTAATACCATGAGAAACACGAAAACTCTCTCCATATCCCTGGCGCCAGACCAGTACAAGAGGGCCGAGCGCCTGGCGAAGAAGCAGAGCAGGACAATGAGCGAGCTTTTCCGCGAGGGATTGCGACGCCTGGAACAGGAGGACAAGCGCGGCATCAATACCGAACTCATTGTGGCGCTGCGTGCCGTCCAAGACGATGCGCGCCGCGCCGGTCTGGACAAGATGACCACGCGGCAAATAGACGCAGAAATCGCCGCAGTGCGGCGGAAGCTACTCTCCAGCAAGGTTAACCCGCTTCGGAAATGAGCCGGCCCCGCGTTGTGCTCGACACTAACGTGGTTCTTTCCGCTGCTATAAAACCCGGCGGCCTTCAAGAGAAGATTATCGAGCTGGTTGCCGCTCGTGAAGTCGCCCTCTATTTATCCCCAGCCGTGCTTGCAGAATACGAAACCGTTTTAGCTCGTCCCAAGTTTCGCCGCATTCATCCGGCTCGTATCAGCCACCTCATTGGAGCGCTTAAGATGGAAGCCACCATGCGCTGAGGCAGCCGATAGGCAGACTACCTTATCACTGGCAACAAACGGCACTTTCCGAAGCAGTGGAAATCAACGCGGATCGTGAACGCTCGAGAGTTTCTCGAACGCGGACTCTACGCCACTGTACGCCCGGGTGGTTCCGATAATCCTTCTCGGTCTTGAACAGGATGCAACCCCTTCGAGCGATTCGGCACAGGATAGTGTGGTGCCCGGGGTGGGACTTGAACGAGCAGAGCCGACTGAAAACAAGGAAGTTATTGATTCCAAACAACGCAAGAAACGCTAGATCTGCTATCCCGGCAGGGTCGTGGCACGCGTACGGCACGTGGTGCCGGTTTCCGACCTCCAGCTTGGGAAGACGACGGTAAATTGGAAACAAAGAACATTGCGTTTCCTGCACCTCGTTCTGGCGATAGAGAATACGCCGGTTTTCACTCGGTGCTCCGCTCAGCTCGCTAACGGAGCACAAATGGAGCACGCGCTCTCTAGCCGTCAGCATGCTTTGCGGAAGGATTGGTGAATCCTTCGACAATGATCCCCATGTATTCCGCGCCGCGCAGGCGGTGCTGCCGTGCTTCCCGGTACGCGGGGCTCTCGTACCACGCTTTAGCCTCCTGCACGGAGGGAAACTCAAGAATGGCAGCTCCCTCGATTGGCTCTCCTTCGATAACCTCGTGGCGGCCATAGAGCGCATGAATCGTAACTGGTCTGCCAGCCAATGAAGCCGGGGCCTTCTGAGAATAGACTTCAAGCTCGGCAGGATTGCGGGTCCGTTTGCGTATGAAGATAACGTAGGCTGGCATTCTTCGGCTCCGAGTTGCCTTATATGGTCGGTATTGTTCCACCGTCAATGACGAATTCAGTTCCGGTAATCGAAGATGCTCTTTCTGACGCCACGAAGGCGACGAGCTCCGCGACTTCGTCGGGCCGGTTGGGCCGACCCAATGGAATGCCGCCAAGCATGTCCATCAGTTTTTGCCGCGCGGTGGCGGCATCGCTTTTATCCTTCTCGGCCATTCTCTGGATCATTCGGGTGGCGGCATCGGTTTCAATGAAACCGGGAGAAACGGTCACGACGCGTATTCCCTTCGGGCTGACCTCGTTCGACAATGCCTTGCTGTAATTGGTCAAGGCCGCTTTGGCTGCGGCGTAGGCAAGGGTCGAGTCGTAGAGAGGCAATGTTCGCTGAATGGACGAGACGTGAATGATCACGCCGGAGCCTCGCTCAATCATTGATGGCAACAATCCCCGGTCGAGCCGGACGGCGGGAAACAGATTCTCGTTCATGGCCTGCTGCCAAAGCTCGTCGGTGACCGTGACAAATCCTCCGCTTGGAGCGGATGACGCGCCTACGTTGTGGACGATGACATCGATGCCTTTGAAGCGTTCCTGAATTTCACCGATGACCTTTGCCGTTCCCTCTGGGGTTGAGACATCGGCCTGGATAAAATGATTGGCCGTTTTTTCTTCGGGTGCGGAACGGGCCGTGATGATGACGGTTGCGCCTCCCCGCAGAAAGCGATCGGCAATCGCTTTACCCGCCCCCTTGGTGCCGCCGGTCACCAGGACGCGCTTGCCGTTGAATTCGCCGATGCCGGGAGTGGATTGAGTCGATGTCGTCATGGGGTTGTTCTCCTCGATTTAGGTTGAACGGTGCTAACGGTGTTAGGGAGCGCGTTCATCATCCAATCTCCAGTGAAGTGATCTTGTCGTTTGCGAGCATGAATGTGAAATCGAGATCGACGGGGCTTCCGGGAAAGTCACCGGTCAGCCGCGCACGGAGCTTGACGGTGCTTCCGCTCACCGAGGCATCGAGGGGTTCGATCACATACTTGTACTTTGTTTGTGTCTCCTTCATCCATGCCTTTATGGCATCGAGCCCCCTGTGGTCGCGGCCTTCGTCATGCACGAGGGCATCGTCGGTGAAGCAACGGGCGAACATCTCCGTATCCTTTGCTGTGACCGCAGAGAGATAGTTGACGACTGGTTGAGGCAATGTGGCGAGCATGATTTCTCCGGTTATGCAGTTGCTTCTGAAAACGATGTTGGCAGTATACTGACTTAAGCGCAAGTACGCACGGGAAAGTATGCTACCGACGCAAAAGTATGCCCAAAAAATATACGCCATTGACGGCCGCCCAAGACGTGGAAGCAGCCTTTCGCGTTCTCGAAGGACGCTGGAAACTTGTCATACTCTTT
>WNFJ01533723.1_pt3 | contig 39861 bp, 29 predicted proteins | sample 5400461 | NCBI WGS metagenome assembly WNFJ01 (sample SAMN13153349, study PRJNA577476) | soil metagenome | isolation source: 115 cm saprolite on Douglas fir-dominated hillslope | place: USA:California | collected 2013-09-17
GGCCGGTCCGGCCCACCGGCTGCGCCGCCGCCTGTGCCGCGAGCCGCTCGCCGACGGTCACCACCTCTGCCGTGGTGCGCAGGTGCTCGGCCAGCTCGCCGGCCAGCTCGAGCACCGCGGCCGTGACAGAACCCGGCGTCCAGATGATCTTGTCCACGGGCCCGTCGTAACCCGCGACCACCTTGGCGGCGATCTGCCATTGCACCGCCGGGGTGATCAGGCGCACCGACGGTTCGAGCGCCTCGCGCAACGCGTGGTCGGCGATGAGGCGCCCGGCGTAGGCGTGATAGGTGCACACCGTCGGCTCACCGGCGAGGACGTCGGCGGCAGGACCATCCTTGGCCGGGACACCGCTGGCCGGGACATCGCTGGCCGGGACACCGCTGGCCGGGACATCGGCGGCAGGGACACCGGCGGCGGCAGGGACACCGGCGGCAGGGACATCGCTGGCGGGACCACCGGCGGCGGGATTGGCGTCCGGCCGGCCCGGCCCTGGCCAGTCGACGCCGGCCCGGCGCAGGCCGTCGAGCCTGCGCCTGACGCGGTCGGAAAGTTCGGCCGCCGCCTTCCTGGTGAAGGTGAGACCGAGCACGCGTTCGGGCCGGGCGAGGCCGTTCGCAACCAGCCAGACGACCCGCGAGGCCATGGTCTCGCTCTTACCTGACCCGGCGCCGGCGGCGACCACCATGGGCCGCAGTGGCGCACCGATCACGCTCGCCTGCTCCGAGGTCGGCTCCGGCAGCCCGAGCAGCCGTGCGAGCTGCTCGGGGGTGTAGCGGACGGCGTCGGGCGCTGGCTCGTTCACGGCGTCACCTGGCCACCGCGTTCGTGTACCGGGCAGCACGAGGCCACCGGGCACGTCCGGCAGCCCGGGTTGACCGTCGCCTTGAAGACGGGGCCCGCCATGCCCTCCGCCACGGCTTCGACGAGCGCGCGGGGCCAGTCGGGCTCCGGGTCGGCGGCAAGCTCGCGCTGCCGCTGCACGCGCGCCCGCGCGCTCAGCCCTGCCTTGCCGACCTGGACAAGCTCCGCGCCACCCGGCTCGATGAGCCCGAACCGCTCGAACGCCCCGAGCAGCACCGCGAGCTGATAGACACCGAGCTGCGGATGGCGGTCGAGCTCATCATCGGCCGGCTTGCCCGTGCCGGTCTTCAGATCGACGATCACCGCGCGGCCGTGGTCGTCGGCCTCGAGCCGGTCCACCCGCCCGGTGATCTCCACCCGGCCGAGCCGGATGCGGAACGCCTCCTCCGTGCCGGCCAGCTTGCGCGGATTGGCCCGGTGCCAGTCGAGGAAGCGGCGGACCATCCGGTGCGCCTCCTCGCGCCGCTTCTCGCTGTACCAGGCGCTGCCGAAATCCAGGTGCCGCCACGCCTCGTCGATCCGCTCCCCGATCTCGTCGTCCGCCGCCCCGTCCGCGGCGAGCACCGCGGCGGCGTGGATGACCGTGCCGAGGTTGCGTGCCACATCGGGCGAGCGCGCGCCGGTGGCCACTTCGAGCAGCCAGCGCAGCCCGCACGCGGTGAACGACTCGACCTGCGAGGGGGACAGCCGCACGCGCTCGCCCGGGCTGGCGATCGGGCTCACGTCCGACAGTTCGGTGAGCGCGTACCACTGGCTCGGGTGCGCGCCCCGGACACCCGCGGCAGCGAGCTGGGCAAGCTGTCCCGCCGCCGCCGCGCGTAGCTGATCCGGCAAGGTGCCGTCGGCGGCGGCGGCCCGCAGGCTGGCGACAAGCGCCGGCAGGGAGAGCCAGCGCGCCTGGCGGCCGGCGACCCGCTCGATGGGCGTGTCGTCGCCGGCCAGTTCGCGCAGGAAACGCGAGGGACGTTCTTCGGTGTCGTCGCCGCCGACCGCGGTCACCACGACCCGCTGCCTGGCCCGCGTGACCGCGACGTAGAACAGCCGGCGTTCCTCGGCCAGGAGTTTGTAGGTGGTGGCCACCGCCGCGGCCTCCGCCGCCGCGAGCTGCGAGCCCGCCGCGACCTCGACGAGCGCGTCCACGCCGAGTAGCGAGCCGCGCATGCGAAGATCCGGCCAGGTGCCCTCCTGTACGCCGGCCACGACGACGACATCCCACTCAAGGCCCTTGGACCTGTGCGCCGTGAGCACGCGGACCGCGTCGCCCGATGCGGCCCGTTCAGCCAGCGTGTCACCGGGGATCTCCTGCCCGGTCAGGCTTTCGAGGAACAGGCCAGGCGCGCCGGGCGGCAGCCGTTCGGTATACCGTGCCGCCGCATCGAACAGCGCGAGTACCGCGTCGAGGTCGCGGTCCGCGGCGGCGCCGCGGACGCCGCCCTCGGCCGACGCCGCTTGCCACCGTGCCGCCAGCCCGGACTGTTTCCACACCGCCCACAGGACGTCCTCGACGGTGCCCGCCTCCTCGATGGCCTGCCGGGCCGCGGCGAGCAGTCCCGCGATGCGCTGCGCGGGCTCGCGGACGTCCGGGTCGACGAGGATCAGGACGCGAGGATCCCGCAGGGCCGCGGCCAGCAGGTCGCCCGCCCCCGGCGGCGGCGTCGAGACGGCCGGTTGCCCGCCGGCCGCGTCGCCGACCCCGGCTCCGGCCGCGTCGCCGACCCCGGCTCCGGCCGCGCGGAGCGCCCGGCGCAGCCTCCGCAGGCCGAGCGCGTCGGTACCGCCGAGCGGGCCGGTGAGCAGCTCCGCGGCGGCCTCTCCGGCAAGCACGTCCGGGTAAAGCGCACAGCGCAGCAACAGCAGCAGGGGCCCGACCGCGGGCTCGCCGACCAGCGGCACCTCGTCCCCGGCGACAGTCACGTGCACCCCGGCCGCGGTGAGCGCCCGCCGCAGCAGCGGCACCTGCAGCCGCGCCGACCGCACGAGCACGGCCATCTTCGGCCACGGCACGCCGTCCTCGAGATGCGCGCGGCGGAGCACGTCCGCGACGACGGCCGCCTCCTGGCTGGTGCTCTCCGCGACGACGATCCGCAGGTCACGCGGCGCCGCCCCCGGCGCGGCACCGTCAGAGCCGCCCGCGCGGTCTCCTGCTGCTTCGACGGGCACCAGGTCGCGGTGCCGTGGACCATGGGCCACGCCTCCCCCGCCCTGGAACGCGGGTAGCCGGGCCGCCACCCGCCGCGAGGCCGCGAGCAGCACGGCACCGCCGCGGCGGCTGTGGCGCAGCGCCACCGCCGGCGCGGGCCGGCCGTCCGCTGTCCTGAACCGGTCGGGGAAGCCGAGGATGCCCCGCACGTCGGCGCCGCGAAAGCCGTAGATCGACTGATCCGGGTCGCCCACGACGATCAGCTCGCGGCCGCCCGAGGCCAGCGCGTGCAGCAGCTCCTCCTGTGCCGGGTCGGTGTCCTGGTACTCGTCCACAAACACGGCGTCGTACGCCTCGCGCTCCCTGGCCCTGACGGCGGAGCGGGTGAGCATCGCCGCGGCGATCCTGATGATCTCCGCGTAGTCATACGCGGGCACCGGTGCCAGGTCGAACCGTGCGGCGTACCTTTCGAGGAACGCGCCCGCAGCGATCCATTCCTCGCGCTTGGCCTGGCGCCCCAGCCTGGCCAGGCCGGGTCCGTCCAGGCCTCGTTCCGCGGCGCGCAGCAGCAGGTCCCTCAGTTCCTCCGCGAACCCGCGGGTGGTGAGCGCGGGCCGCAGCGGCGGCGGCCAGAGCCCGGCACCGTCGTGCGCCTCACCGCGCAGCATCTGCCTGACCTCGAGCAACTGCTCCGGGCCGGAAAGCAGCCTCGGCGGCTCGTCGCCCGCGGCGGTGAACTCCCTGCGCACCAGCGCGTAGGCGTAGCTGTGGAAGGTGAGCGCGAGCGGCTCGCGGGTGGTGCGCCGAAGCCTGGCGGTGATGCGCTCGCGCAGTTCGTGCGCTGCCTTGCGGCTGAACGTGAGCACCAAGATCCGCTGCGGGTCGACGCCGCGGCGCTCGATCCGGTCGGCCACCGCCTCGACCAGGGTCGTTGTCTTGCCCGTGCCCGGCCCGGCGAGCACAAGCAGCGGGCCGCCGTGGTGCGCCACCACCGCCCGCTGGGCGTCGTCGAGGCACGGCGGGTCCGCCGCCGGGGAGGACCGGCGGACCAAGCGGTAGGAAGGGGCTGGCTGGTCCATGGCAATAGGCATTCCAGCAGAAGGGTCTGACAGTCTGGGCGGCTTTCATTATCCGCGATGGTCTTCCGGCGGGTGGCGGGCTGGCGAACGACGGCTGCCATAACGCCGGGCATTTACCCGCGCCCAGGTCACCAGGTGCGGCCGCCTGAGCGCAGGCACGAATTTGTGCCTTTGATCCAGATTCGACAGTGGATTTGATCAGCCGGCGGCGAGGGCGGCGCGCGCCGCCTCGACGGCGGCCGCCCGGTAGCCCGCGCCGAAGAGGCATACGTGCACGAGCAGCGGGTGGAGTTGGTGCAACGGCACCCGCGACCGCCAGCCAGCCGCGAGCGGTGTGGCCTCGGCGTAGGCGGCCACGATGCGGTCCAGGTAGGGCGCTCCGAAGAGGGCGAGCATGGCCAGGTCGGTCTCCCGGTGGCCGCCGTGGGCGGCGGGATCCACCAGCCAGCCCCGGCCGCGCGCCCAGATCACGTTTCCCGACCAGCAGTCGCCGTGGATCCTCGCGGGCGGCTCGGCGGTCCCCGCGAGGTCGCCGATCCGCGCCATGACGGTCTCGATCACGCGCGCGTCGGCGGCGGACAGCGCGCCGCTGTCGGTGCCGCGGCGCAGGAAGGGCGCGATCCGGCGCGACGCGTACCACGACGGCCACGTGTCCGCCATCGTGTTGTCAAGCGGGAGCGAGGCGATGTACCCCGCCCACGGCGCGCCGAACCGCTCTGCTCCCGAGGCGTGCAACGCGGCGAGGTCGCGCCCGAACCGCTCGGCCGCGCCCGGGTCAGGGTCTCCCACCTGCAGCCAGGACAGCACCAGGGTGGACTGGTCGCAGCCGAGCACCTCGGGCACGGGCGTGCCTGCCGCGCGGAGCCAGTGCAGGCCGCGCTTCTCCGCGGGCAGCAGTCCGCCGAGGGGCGCGTCCGCGGCCTTGACGAACACCTCGCGTCCGTCGGCCAGCGTGGCGCGGTACGTACCCCAGCGATGCTGCCGGCCGAGCGGCCTGACATCCCGCACGCCGACACCGAGGAGACCGGCAACGCGGTCACCGATCATGGCCGGACACCTTCGGCTGGTCGTCAGGACCGCCGTGGCCGCCGGGCGCGGTGCGGGCCCACCACATTACGAATCCGCGTGGCGCGGCGTGAGCGTCTCGGCCAGGCGGGCGGCGAGTGCCTTCGCGGCCGCCTCGATCAGCGCAAGAACATCGGCGAACGAGTGACCTTGGCCGAGATAGGGATCTGGGACCTCGGCGCCGTCCGGCGACCCGGGATCGAAGGAACGAAACAGCCGAATCCGGTCTTCCGCGTCCGCCCGGCGCGGGGCTATCCGGACCAGTGCGCGCAGGTTGTGCCGGTCCATGGCCAGGATGAGATCGCGGTCGGGCAGCCACGACGGCCCAATCTGCCTCGCCCGGTGGTCATCGCCCGGGTAACCCTGCCTGGCCAGCTCGGCGCGGGCTCTTGGGTCCATCGGCTCCCCCGTGTGCCAGTCGCCGACGCCCGCGCTGTCGATCTCGACCAGGCCGCCGATGCCCGCTCGCTCGACCTCGGCCCGCACCACGGACTCGGCCATGGGTGAGCGGCAGATGTTGCCCAGGCACACCAGGCAGACCCGGTAGGGCCGGCCCGGGTCGCGCGGCGGCGGCACCGGTGCCGCCTGGGGTCGGTGGCCAGGTGTCATGCCTCAAGGATGCCCGAGTGACCGGGCCAGCGGGCCAGTCGCATGTCCACCCGCACCGCGGCGGCATGCGCGCGGAGCGGGGTGGATTCCGTCAGGTAGTGGGCATGCGCCGCCCGCTCGTGACCAGGTGGGGGCGACCCGTCGGCGTGGATCACCCGCCACCAGGGCACCGCGCCGCCCCACTGTGCGAGCACCCGGCCGACCTGGCGGGGACCACCTTCGCCGAGGTATTCCGCGATGTCACCGTAGGACATGACCCGGCCAGCGGGAATCCGCTCGACGACGCCGAGCACCCGGTCGGCGAAGCCGTCCACCTCACCGGCGGAGTCGGCCTGCTGGCCGCGTGTCACCACGGCTCCGTCAGGGAAGAAGGCGGGACCGGGTCGGGGCCTGGCGGCGGCGCGGGGAACAGCGGGTCGGCCGGGCCGGGCCCGTGCGGCGCCGGCTGCGGCGGCCAGCCGTCCGCGGCGCCGAGATCAGCGACCGCGCGCCGGCGGGACCGCCGCACGGCCACGATCCGCGTCAGCGACACCACGACGAGGATCACCGAAATCAGCCCGAGCAGCCCGAACCCGGCGATCGGCAGGAGGCCACGAGGGCGCACGGGCGGGGGGGCGACGTGCGAAGGCCCGCCGCCGAAATGCTGATCCGCGGCGACTGCCTGGCCGCCCGCGCCGGGGCCGCCCGGGGCGAGACCGCCCGCGGGGACGTCCCTGGAGATCGCCTTCGCCCGGGCCAGCGCGGCCGACGCGTCGACCATGCCGAAGCCGACCCGCTCGTCGTAACCGCTGCGGGGGCGGTCGCGGGTAGTGGAGACGATCGCCTCGTCGACGAGGGCGGGTGAAAGCTCCGCGTATCTCGCCTTGATCAGCGCAACCGCGCCCGCGACCAGCGCACACGCCGGGCTGGTCCCGCTGACCTCCCAGTACATGCCGTCGCGGCCCTGCGCCGGCACGTTGACACCTGGCGCCGCGACCTGGACGGAGAGGTTGTCGCTTGAGAAGCCGGCCCGAGAGCCGTTGCGATCGGCCGCGCCCACGGCCAGGACGCCTGGATAGTCCGCGGGAAATGAATAGGGAGCATAACTGTGCGTGTGCGCGAACCAGCTGTCGCCCGAGTTTCCCGACGACGCGACCACCACGGTCCCGTGGTCGTCGGCGTACTGCAGCGCCGACCGGACGGCGGTGCTCGGCTCGCTGTACCCGATCGACATGCTGATCACGGCGGCACCGTGGCGCACGGCGAAACGGATGGCGCGGGCCAGGGCGTTCTGGATCGCGTCTGCCGTCTCGTGCTGGTAGTGCGCGTATCGGGGATCGTCACGATCAGTGATCACCCGGATGGACAGGATCTTGGACTGGGGCGCCACCCCGAGGATGCCGCTGCTACCGTCGCCGTGGCCGTGCCCGGCGATCAGCGAGGCCATCCAGGTACCGTGCTCGCCCCAGTGCGGGTCAGACGGCGGGGTGCCCGTCTGCGTGTAGTCCGGGCCCGTCGCCACCGATCCGGCCAGGTCGGAGACGGCGGGATCCACGCCGCTGTCGAGTACGGCGACCGTGATCCCGCGCCCCTGGCTCGTCGTCCAGGCCGGCGGTGCCTGCAGATCGTCGAGCACCCATTGCTGTGCGTCACGCACACTGTCGGCGCCGGCCGGCTGCGGCACGGCGGTGAGAAGAGCAGCGGCCAGCGCTCCGGCCAGCAGTGCCGGAGCAAACCTATCCCTAACGGCTAGCGCAAGCGTCCCCCGCGTGCCCCGCTGGCTCAGCATCCGGGTGTTCCCGGGCAGACGGGTGCGCGTGGCTGCGCGCTCATCCTGGCCGCGATGTCATCGGCGATCCCCTCGGCCGCGCTCAGCAGCTCGCCCTGTCCATATTTGTCACCCGCCGCGCCCGCACGCGGCCGGCCGTCTGCGTATCCCGCCGTGTACATGACAAGGTACGGGCCCGCAGAGACATTCATCGAGAGCTGGCGGGCCTGGTCGCCGAACCACGTGGCCAGCGTGTGGGGAAAGGCGGCGACCCGCACTCCCGGCCACAGGGTGCCAGGGCCGGCCAGCGAGGCGGCGACGGCGGTGGCGGCGAGCGCACTCGGCAGTACCGCCACGCCGACCGTGGTGACGAACGCGCCGGTCGCGTCCGCGTAGGTCGCGCGCAGCACGGTGGTGCAACCTCGGCTGACGAGCGCCCGCGCGGCGGCGCTGTCGGTGGCGGTGGCACACGACGTCTCCGGCGCGATCCCCACGCGGCGCGCGGTCAGGGCCAGGCCGGTGTCGCTGGCCAGGTTCGTCGCGGGCACCTGGTAACTGACGGTCGCAGGGAAGATCGCCCCGGTCGGCCAGGTACGCCACCGCTTGCCGATCTCCCATGAGATGATCTTCTGCTGCTCAGCCGCGGTGAAATGGCGGGGCATGATGCCGATGTCCAGGCCGACCAGCGATGCCACCAGGCCGATCAGCCCGGCCACGACCGCCGTTACCGCCAGCCCGAGCCTGGGCCTGCGCGCGGGCACCGCCGTGCGGCTCCCGGGCGGCAGGCCGGGCCATGAGGCTGCCGACCTGTCGTCCCCCATGTTCGCCGGCTGGTCTGCCACATGGGCATGTTACGGCCTCATTCGGACACTTCGCCTTGACGGCACCGTCACCTGGCCGGATCACCCGGCGACGCCGTCCGGCCCGGCAGGCTCTTTAGTATGCGGGCAGCGAGGGGTCCACCTGGTTGATCCACGCGATCACGCCGCCCCCGACGTGCACGGCGTCCGCGAAACCGGCGTTCTGCACGACCGCGAGGCACTCCGCGGAGCGGACACCCGTCTTGCAGTGCAGGACGATCCGCTTGTCCTGTGGCAGCGACTCGAGCGCCGCGCCGGACAGGAACTCCCCCTTGGGGATGAGCTTCGCGCCAGGAATCGAGACGATCTCGTACTCGTTCGGCTCTCGCACATCCACGAGGAAGATGTTCTCGTTCGCGTCCAGCATGGCCTTGAGCTCACGGGCGGTGATCGTCGAGCCGGCCGCTGCCTTCTGGGCCTCCGCGGAGACCGTGCCGCAGAACGCCTCGTAGTCGATCAGCTCGGTGATCGACGGGTTCTTGCCGCACACCGCGCACTCGGGATCCTTCTTGACCTTCAGCGACCGGTACGTCATCTCGAGCGCGTCGTAGATCATCAGGCGCCCGACGAGTGGGTCGCCGATCCCGGTGATCACCTTGATCGCCTCGTTCACCTGGATCGATCCAACGGATGCGCAGAGCACGCCGAGCACGCCGCCCTCGGCGCACGAGGGCACCATGCCTGGTGGCGGCGGCTCGGGGTACAGGCACCGGTAGCAGGGCCCGTGCTCGGCCCAGAACACGCTCGCCTGGCCGTCGAACCGGTAGATCGATCCCCAGACGTACGGCTTGCCGAGCAGCACGCACGCGTCGTTCACCAGATACCTGGTGGCGAAATTGTCCGTGCCGTCGACGATGATGTCGTACGGCTCGAAGATCCTCATCGCGTTGTCCGAGTCGAGCCGCTCGGTGTAGAGGACCGCCTCGGTGAACGGGTTGATCTCCCGCACGGTGTCCCGCGCCGACTCCGCCTTGGACCGGCCGACGTCGCTCTGGCCGTGGATGATCTGGCGTTGCAGGTTGGACTCGTCGACGACGTCGAAATCGATGATCCCGAGCGTGCCCACGCCGGCCGCGGCGAGGTACATCAGGGCCGGTGACCCGAGACCGCCCGCGCCCACACACAGCACCTTGGCGTTCTTCAGCCGCTTCTGCCCTGGCATCCCGACATCGGGGATGATCAGGTGCCGGGAATAACGCCTGACCTCATCGACGGTCAGCCCTTCCGCGGGCTCGACCAGGGGTGGCAGCGACACGGTGCTCTCTTTCCGCTCTCTACATGGGCTTACTCGGTTGTCTGCGCCTACCTCAACCCGGCGGCACGGGCGGCGCATTCCCCGATATCCGGTCGTGTCCCCCGGCCGCCGCCTCGCCGTCACCGGGCACCGCCTGGCCGCCACCGGCCGCCGGTTCGGCCGCGCCGGCGCCCTCGGCGCTGTTCGTTCCTGCGTGATCACGGAGGAATGAGCGCACCTCGCGCTCCACTGCGGCGGGAGTTTCCATCATGGCCGCGTGCCCGGTCCGCATCAACACGACGCTTCTTCCGGTCCGGAACTGGCGGGCGGCCCGGTGCGTGAGCCGGCGGTCCACGAGCCGGTCGTGGCTGCCGAAGATGGCGAGCACCGGGGCTTCGACCAGCGCGGCATCGTTCCACAGGGAAGCACGGCCGACGCGGAAGTACTCCTTGACGATCGCGCGCGCGGCGCCGAGCGTGACCGCGCCCGGGTAGTCGAGCCCGTCCCTGCGGTCAACCTCGGCGATCTCCTCAGTGAGCCGCAGCGGGTGGATCCGCTTGGGATCGAAATAGATGAGATCCACCGTCGCCGCCACCCTGGCCTGCGCGGGGTGCGAGCGCAGCCGGCTCATCAGCCGGTCGCCGAGCCTCGGCACGAGAAGCACGGGGAACCGGAAGGTGGCGTACCTCGGGCGCAGGTCCGGCAGCGCAGGTGAGATCAGGGTCAGGGTCCGTACGAGATCGGGACGGCGTGCGGCCACGCGTGTGCATACCGCGCCGCCGAGCGAGTTGCCGAACAGGTGTACCCGGCCGCGGCCACGCCGCTCGATGAGACGCGCCACGGTCCTTGCGTATCCGCTGATCGAGTAGTCGCCGTCGGGCGGCGGCGGCGAGAAGCCAAAGCCCGGCAGGTCGACCGCCGCACCGTCGAGGAGGACTGGGTCAGCCGCCGCGGCGGCGGCACTGGCGGCGCCGTCGCCGGGCACGGCCGCGGCCGGGTGCCCGCTGAGCAGGGCCATGAGATCTGTCCAGTTGGCGGCCGAGCCACCGAGTCCGTGCACGTAGAGGGCGGGCTCGGCATCGGCGCCTGCTGCGCGGTCGACGGCGGCGTACCTGACGAAGACCTCGCGGTCCCCGAGGCTGACATGCCGCCCTGACCACAGCGGTATCGGTTCAGTCATCGGGCCCGGTCCGGCTATCGCCTGCCACCGGTGGCGGCCACGTCGCCCTTCTTGTCCTTACTTCGGCTCCGCGCGGTACCGGAGTCGGCGCCGTCCGCGCCGTCACGTGCCTTCGCCGCCTCGACGCTCGCGCGCAGCGCCGCGATGAGATCCTCGGCGGGGATGGCTTCGCCTGGCGCTTCGGCCGGCACGACCGTCTCCTGGCCGCTGATCTTCGCCTCGATCAGCCGCTCGAGTGCCTCGCGGTACTCGTCGTGGTACTGGGACGGATCGAAATCGCCGGTCATCGTGTCGATCAAGGACACCGCCATTTTCAGCTCCTGTGCCCGCACACCGATGTCCTCTTCGAGGAAGGGGAAGTCGGGGGTGCGGACCTCGTCGGGCCAGAGCATGGTCTCGAGCACGAAAACACCGTCCCTGACGCGGAGGGTCGCGAGCGACTCACGCTGGCGCAGGGCGACCTTCACGACAGCGACCCGTCCGGACCGTTCCAGCGCCGTGCGCAGCAGTACGTACGGCCTGACCCCCACCGCTTCTGGTTCCAGGTAGTAGGACTTCGCGAACAGAATCGGGTCGATCTGATCGGCCGGCGTGAACTGGAGCACCTCGATGGCCCGGCCGGTGGCGAGCGGCAGGTCGGCGAAATCATCGTCGGTCAGCACCACCATCTCGCCGGTCGGCAGCGGGTACCCCTTCGCCACGTCCGCGTAGGGCACCTCCTCGCCGCAGACCGAGCAGACGCGCCTGAACTTGATCTGGCCGCCGTCTATTCGGTGGACCTGACGGAACGAGATGTCACGCTGCTCGGTGGCCGAATAGAGCTTCACCGGGATGGTGACGAGGCCGAACGAGATCGTGCCCTTCCAGATGCTGCGCATAATCAGTTCCTACCCGTCTGGCGCTACCCCCCATCGACACACACTTGTCCAGATTTCCACTGCCGGCCGTACGTTCGGCTGCCATCGGCGGGCCGGCTCTGGGGGGCGATGCGGGACCCGGGTTACCAGCATACAAGCCTCACCGCCGCGGGCATCGCCCCAGCGCAGCGGGCGGGCCGGCCGCGAACCCGACGCGGCCCGGCCGCGAACCCGATGTGGCCGCTGGCCGAGCGATCCATCCGACCAGCGCCATCCGGGCGGTGGTGCCTGCGATGATGAACACACTCGGTCCCGTCCCTGGAGGGCACGGATCCTGGCGGGCACCGATCCCCGGAGGGCGCGGGGAACGGCGCCAGGCCGGAGTGTTCGGGCGGGCCGGCCAGGAGGGTGGGTGGGCGGCGTATGCCCGATTTCGAGGTGATCGTACTTGGCGGGGGGACGGCCGGCACGCACGTTGCGACGGAGGTGGCCAAGGCCGGCCGGCCGGCCGCGCTCATCGAAGCGGGCCTCGTCGGCGGCGAGTCCCCCTACCTCGCCTGCATGCCATCGAAGTCACTGCTGCAGTCCGCGCGCCGCGGCGAGACCTGGGAGCATGCGATCGCGCGCCGGGACGAGATCACCGGGCACCTGGACGACGTCGCCGCCGCGGCGCGGCTCGCCGCCGCGGGCGTGACGCTCGTCCGCGCCACCGGCCGGGTGGTCAAGCCAGGTGTCGTACAGGCCGATCGCATGGGTGCCGCCACCGGCCCCGGCCGCCGCCGCGGCCTGGACGCCGACACTGTCGAGCTTAGCTACGGCGACCTCGTCGTCGCGACCGGCAGTGAGCCCGTCGCCCCGCTGCTCGAGGGCCTGGCGGACGTCCCCACGTGGACCAGCGGGGAGGCGCTGAGCTGCCCAGATCTCCCGCGCCGCCTCATCGTGCTCGGCGGCGGCCGCGTCGGATGCGAACTCACCCAGATCTTCGCGGCGTTCGGTTCGCAGGTCACGCTGGTCGAGGCGGCCGATTCACTGCTCCCGGCGGAAGCCACCTTCACCGGTGAGATCCTCGCGGACGCCCTGCGCCGGATGGGTGCCCGACGTGCGCCTTGGCCTGGCCGCCGTAGGCGCCGAGCGCACCGATTCCGGCCTGCGGCTGACGCTGACCGACGGTGGCAACCTGCACGCCGACCGCGTCCTGCTCGCCACCGGCCGGCGGCCGCGGCTGGCCGGGCTCGGCCTCGACGTGCTTGGCATCGGGACCGGGCCTGGCGCGGGCCTGCGCGTCGACAACTGCTGCCGGGTCGCGGTCACCGCCGACAGTGAGATCGGCGGCAGCCGGGTGTGGGCGGCCGGCGATGTCACCGGGATCGCGCCGTTCACGCACACCGCCAGATACCAGGCGCGCATCGTCGCGGCCAACCTGCTCGGCAACCGGCGCGAGGCCGACTACCGCGGCATCCCGCGCCTGGTGTACACGACGCCATCGGTCTTCGCGGCCGGCGTGTCACCGCGGCGCGCCCTGGCCGACGGCGTGGACCTGGTCACCGCCGGTTTCGACCTGGCGGAGACGGCGCGCGCGACGGTGGAGGACGACGACCGAGGCCGCCTGGAGCTTTATGCCGACGCCAGGGAGGGCACGTTCGTCGGCGCCGCCGCGGTTGGCCCGCAGGCGGAGGAGTGGATGGGCGAAGTTACGGTGGCGATCCGCGCCCAGATCCCTGTCGCGGTCCTCGCCGACGTCGTGCACGCGTTTCCCACCTACGCGGAGGCGATGGAACGGCCCCTTCGCGAGCTTGCGGAGCGCATGTCCATGGTCGCTGCCGAAGCCTGATCCAGGCCCGGCACCGGCCGGGCACGTGCCCCGCGCCGGGCGCGACGGCCGGCGGGCCACACCGTAGGCTGAAGGCGAGGAACCAGCGCTCTGCGGGCTCCCCAACCAGATCAAGGAGGGCGGCGTATGACCGAGAAGGACCTCGAGGCGCCTCTCGACGACGCCATCGAACAGGAGCAGAGCATCCGCCCGGACGATGATTCCGAGGATGAGGACTGGCCTGCCGAGCTGCCTCTTGACGCTGACGAGGGCGACGCCGCCGAACAGGTGCGCGCGGTCGACCTCGACGAGGACGACTATCGCTGAGGAAACCGGTCACCGCACCGGGGCGGCACCGCCGCCGCGGGCATGACGCATCTCACCCGCCGCGTACGCCGGTGCATGGCTGATCGCGGCCGTCGCGTGTACTACTGCCGAGTATGCGTACTGGGACGTAGGATTACGGCGACATGGCAGAAAGCCTGGCTGTGCACGCAGACAGTCCTACCAATCGGAGTGCGCCGTGACCGCAACCCCGGATGCCCGCGCCCGCGGCACACGGCTGCCACGGCCCGCCAGGCGGCGCCAGCTGCTCAGCGCCGCACAGGAGATCTTCGTCTCGCAGGGCTACCACTCTGCCGCCATGGACGAGATCGCCGAACGGGCGGGTGTCAGCAAGCCGGTGCTCTACCAGCACTTTCCTGGCAAGCTGGACCTGTACCTCGCTCTGCTCGACGAAAGCGCGGACCAGCTTGTCGCGAGAGTAAGGGACGCGCTCGCGTCCACCACAGAGAACAAGCAACGGGTGACAGCCACCTTCGGCGCGTTCTTCGACTTCGTCGCGGGTGAAGGCGAGGCGTTCCGGCTCGTCTTCGAGTCCGACCTGAGCAACGAACCGGCCGTGCGGGAGCGGCTCGAGCGTACGCTGCAGGACTGTGCGGAGATGATCAGCCAGATCATCCGCGAGGACGCCGGGATCTCCGATGCCGAGGCGCACCTGCTCGGCATGGGTCTCGTCGGCATGGCCCAGGTGAGCGCCAGGTACTGGCTGAGCGCGAATCGGTCCATCCCGAAGGACGCCGCCGAGCAGCGGATGGCGCGGCTCGCCTGGCGTGGTATCAGTGGCTGGCCGCGCACCGGCTGACCGCGGGACATGCCCTAATCTGGCGCAGGAACGTGCGGCTGCGGCCGCCGGAAGGAGCGCCGTGGAAGTCAAGATCGGCATTCAGTCAGTCGCGCGTGAGCTGGTCGTGGAGACCGACACATCCGCCGAGCAGATCGAGCTCGACCTGGCCAACGCCCTCAGTGGCGACAACGCGATTTTCTCCCTCGCCGCCGAGAAGGGCGGCAAGATCTTGGTACCCGCGGAAAAGCTCGCGTACGTCGAGTTCACCGGCGCCGAGCCGCGCAGGGTCGGGTTCGGCACGACGGTCTGACCGACCCACCCGGGCCGAGCGCGGCCAGGGCATGTCCGCACTCTGGCGGCGAGTTGGCTACACTGTGCCAGGCTCTTGATCGGAATTTGGGCCTGCCGGGCGGCGTTATAGCATCTGGTGACCGATGGCATCGGTCATGACACGCTCGGCCGGCTACTGCCCGGACAAACCGTCTGCATGGCCTGGCCACAAAGGCGCGGCGGCGGCAGCGAGAGCCGGCGGCACCCACGAGGCCCGACGGCCTCACGATGGAGGCGGAAGCCCTGACAAGCAACACCCTGACAGCACAAAGCATGCCGGACGATCCGGCAGCACAAAGCATGCCGGACGATCCGGCAACGGCGGAGCCACGGCCGCCTTCCTTCCGTGAGCTCGGCGTCATCGACGCGATATGCTACGCGCTGGAAGCGAGGGGGATCACCTACGCGTTCCCCATCCAGTCGCTCACGCTGCCGATCGCGCTCGGCGGCCATGACATCATCGGCCAGGCCAGGACCGGCACAGGTAAGACTCTCGCATTCGGCATCCCGCTGCTGCAGCGCCTCGGCCCAGCGGAAAAGCGAAGCGCCCGCGAGCCACGCGCACTCGTTATCGTGCCGACTCGTGAACTCGCGATCCAGGTCGCGGGCGACATCCAAGCCGCGGGCGACATCCAAGCCGCGGGCGCCAGGCTGGCCGACGCCGTGAGCGGCGCACCCGCCGCGGCCCGCGTGCTCACGGTCTACGGCGGCCGCGCGTACGAGCCGCAGATCGAAACCCTGCAGGCGGGCGTCGACGTCGTCGTCGGCACCCCGGGCCGGCTCCTCGACCTGGCCCGGCAGCGCCACCTCGTGCTTTCCCGGGTGGAAACGCTCGTGCTCGACGAAGCCGACAAGATGCTCGACCTCGGCTTCCTGCCCGACATCGAGCGCATTCTCCAGCTCATCCCCGCGCAGCGGCAGACCATGCTGTTCTCCGCGACCATGCCGGGCGAAGTGGTGGGGCTCGCCCGGCGCTACCTCCGGCAGCCGATGAACGTGCGGGCCGAGGAGCACGACGCACCGCAGCTGGTGCCGAGCACCGAGCAGCACGTGTTCCGCATCCACCACCTCGACAAGATCGAGGTGCTCGCCCGCGTGCTGCAGGCCAAAGACCGCGGCCTGACCATGGTGTTCTGCCAGACGAAGCGCGCCGTCGACCAGGTGGCCGTGGCGCTGACGGATCGCGGCTTCGCGGTCGCGGCCGTACACGGAGATCTCGGCCAGGGCCAGCGCGAGCGCGCGCTGCGCGCGTTCCGCAGCGGGAAGGTGGACGTGCTCGTCGCCACCGACGTTGCCGCCCGCGGCCTCGACGTGGACGATGTCACGCACGTCGTGAACTACGAGTGCCCAGACGACGACAAGACCTATCTGCACCGCATCGGCCGTACCGGCCGGGCCGGCCGTGACGGGGTCGCGGTAACCTTCGCCGACTGGCGCGACCTGCAGCGTTGGAAGCTGATCGACGCGGCGCTCGGCCTGGGCCGGCCGGAACCCGCCGAGATCTACTCCACGTCGGAGCAGCTCTACGCGGAGCTGCGGATCCCGCCATCCGCCACCGGTATCCTGCCGCGCGCGATGCGGGAGCGCGCCGGGCTCGAAGCCGAGGCGGTCGAGGACATCGGCGAGACCGGGCGGGTCCGCGCACCGCGGCCGCGCGAAACTGCCGCCAAGCGGGCGCGGGTCAGGCGCCGTACCCGGTCCGGGCAGCCCATACAGAACGGCTCCGCGGAGGCGCCTGCCGGTACTCCAGGTGGCTCCGCGCACGGGGGCGCGCCAGGCCACGCCGACGCTGAGACGGAAACCGTGCGCGCCCGCGGCGGTGCAGACCAGCCCGGCCGCAGCCGGCGCAGGCGGCGGCACAGTCGCTGAATTACCCATGTCACCAGCGGATTCGAGTCAACCGATCCGCTGGTGATGCTGTGTTATGAACTGGCTCAGACTGGCTCAGACTGGCTCAGCCCGTGCGGAAACACCCATGCGGCGCGGCCCTGGCCGAACGAACAACGGGCTAACAAATGTAAAGACTTCGTCTCTAGCTGTTGGATTCAGGGGACGCTGAGCAGGCATCCTGGATAGCTTGCTAAAGCTGGATCCGCCGCGTCGCGGCGCCGGGTCGCCAACGAGGGACGACAGACCGCCATCGTCCGGGTCATGATCCTTATGCTGCTGCCCCTCCAGATGTACAGCCTCGTCTACGTCATGGACAGGTGGCAGTCCGGGCTCGGCGCCGGAAAGTCCGCTGACCCGCTCAAGGGCACGTGGCACCCGGTCACCGGGTCGGCGCTGCCACTGCTGATGATGACCCTCGGGCTGATCGCGTTCGGATGCTGGCCTGGCGAGCCACCCGCCCGCGCGGGACAGGCACCCCCGGACCACGGGCCGCGGCTGACCTCGATAACGTTCGCGAGGCTGACGAGAGTCCGCGGCGCATTCTGTCCGGACAGGCCGAAAGCCACTGACGGGCGTGGGGTGGTCACCACAGCTGAACATGCGTGCGGGCCGCCAGGCGACTGCGGTGAGCCGCGAGGACCCCCAAGTGGATCACCCCTAGCCGAGCGCAGGCAGTACGGCAATCGACCTGACCTTTATGCCGGGATTGGCGGCAAGCATCAGCCGAAGCTGGTCCGCGAGCGCCGCAGTGTCCGCCACCAGGCGGACCGGCGCCGAGGTCGTGATCAGCGCACTCCGCATCTGCGCGATTTCCAGCCGAGTGATAAGCGGGCTGACCGGCCGGCCGTAGATTGCCCAGGGCGTGTAGTCCGACAGAGCCGGGCCCATCTCGCCCATGTTCCGGTTCAGCACCGCGGCAAGGAAGCTGTCATAGCGGTCAATTACTGCGCGTCCGCTGAAAACCAGCGTTGGCACCCCGTCGCCGAGCATATGGGCATCGGCGAGCGCGGCATAGGACGGATCAACCCATTTGCCGGTGACCTGGCCCGCGTGCCAGCGCTGGAGGGGCGTACCGCCCCAGATCGGCGGGCTGCCCGCGGCGGGCGATCTGGGCTGGACTCCTACCATGACGAGCAGCGCTGCTATGCCCGCGATGACGGCAAGCGGAATCTCCCACCGCCTGCGGCTGAGCCGACCTGTCGATCGGAAACCCATGATGGGAAGGGGGATCCTGGCCAGGATCCCGCCAAGCAAGCCAAGGCCAACCAGGCAGGCCACGTAGCCAGCAAGCTCAAGTTTGTAATAGTAGTACCTGATCTGCCCGACTTCGTAGAGCTGGTAGGCCGCGAAGCACGCCATCACCACCGCGGCGGCGAGCAACTGGCCGGCCATCGCCCGCGGCACGGCAGGCCGCCACATCGAGCAGATCGCCACGGCCGACACGGCCACGCCTGCCACGATTACATAGAGCCGCACAGGGGGCACGACGGATAGCGGCCCACGACCCAGCAACTGAGCCTTGGTGCTGAATCCGGACGCCGCGGTGAGGGCCGATGGGTAGACCGCGGCGACGAAGCCAATGACAAGGACGGCGGCGCTGAACCGCCAGAGCCTGCGCAGCCTGCGGAAATACACGATGCCCGCCAGCACGAGTCCCAGGCCGATCATGGGCAGATAGGGCTCGTAGCAGTAAGCGACCGCGATCAGCAGCGCCACGGAGACAAGGACCTGTTCACGCGCGACGTGCGGCGGCCGCGCATTTACCGCTACCGCGATCGCGAAGAACGCGAGACTGAGGGTCTGCGCGTCATTGCTGAGCCAGATTATCTGCGCGAAATTGCCGCCGATGACGAGACCGGCGACCATCGAGCAGGTCACCACGCTTCGCCATCCAGCCACTCGCGGGCCGGCGACCCAGCGGGCCGCCCAGACGATCGCCGTGACCAGGAAAGCGTACGCCGCCAGAACATAGATGAAATAGCGGTTGAACTCCTGCAGTGCGGGGCCGGGCACGGTGGCCGACTGGCGGAACACGTCAAACACCGCCAAGAGGAAATGTGATCCGGACGGGTAGTTGACGAGGGTTGAGCCCTTAATAGAGATCTGGGCCTGACGTTCTTGGAGGAAGGGGTACCCGCCAAGTCTCACGATCGTATCGAACCGGGCGAAATGGAGCATACGGTCCGTGTTGGGCGCCGAGAACAGGAGCCGCCCGGCTGCGGATAGGCGCGCGACCGGAGAGTATGCCGCCCAGAAGGCGAACAGGCCTGAGCCGAGCACGACGATGTCCGACCCAAGCACCCGCCGCGGCAGCCTCGGCCGTCTCCTGGCCAGCCACCCGGCGAGCACGACGGCCGACCCAAGCGTGCCGCCAACCGGCACCGGTGCTAGCCCCCATGGCCAGACCGAGGTGAGCAGGCCGAACGCGAGAAAGGTGCCGACGAGCAGGCACCCAGCGAGCATCAGCCGGTCGACGACGTTGGTTCCCGATCGCAGCAGCGACGCGACCGCCAGGAGCAGGACGACCAGTTCGGCGATGTCGAGCCGGAGCAGATTCAGCGTGAGCGGTACCAGCCACGCCACGCAGAGCAGTGCCGCCAGGGAGCCGAGCCTGCGCGGCAGCGAACGCGGCGGACCGCCGCCTGCAGGCTGCCGCACCGCAGCATGCACCGGTCGACGCAGACGTTCGACCAGGTGCACTGCCGCTCCCTGAATCCCCAGGTCGACGGTGGCCACAATTGCCCGCCAAGGGCGGCTTTCTAACCACCGGATCGCAACTAACCCTCTGGACGGCAAATCTACCCGCTCCGCCCAATCCCGCGATCACTTGGGCGACTTGGAGGGTGCGCTCAACGGGCCCGTTCCGCAGTCGTGGGCAGATTCGGCGCCGGCTGGGCGGTCCGGTCCCGCGCGAAGAACAGCGGAAGCAGCATGATGCCGATATAGATCGGGCTTGCCATGTAGCGGAATGCTTGGGTCGGGATGTCGATGAAGACCGTCAGCTGCTGGCCGACGACAATAGCCGCCAAGGCGAGCAGCGCCCAGTTCCTGCGGCGTCTGGCCACCGTCCAGACGACCAGGTAGGCGCTGTAGCACCAGGTGGCGCCGCGCCACAACAGCCACTCGAGCTGAGGTGACTCGCTCGCGCGGCGGAGGAAGAGCGTTCCGCTGTTCACGGTCCCCGACAGCGGCCTGGTCGCCAGCTCCGAACGGTAGGGGTTGTCGATCACATTCTTCAGGGTGGCGGCGCCGTAGAGGTCGGCGGGGATCTGTGAGCCGTAGACGAAGGCGCGCGCGGACGCCGTGCCGGGAAAGACGAGCCACGCGATGGAACCGCGGCAGATACGGGCCTGGAGAATCAGCTGGGGTGAGCGCTTGAGCACCCGCAGCCATAGCGAGGCAAGCTGATGGCTTTCCAAGCTCGCGCGGTGGATGAACCCCGCAGGGTGGGTTGTCTGGTCCGAGTCGTAGCAGTTCGCGTTCTTCACCCACGCGGCGAGCGGTTCGACCCGCTGCAACAGCGACCTGTCGGCCGCGGTGAAGGTGTACGGCGCGTCGGCGTACGCCACCGCGATGTCCGCGTACACGGGGCCGAGGGCCAGCGACGAGGGCATCGGCTTGATGCCCGCGGCCGGATACACAAAGAAGTTCAGCAGATAGGTCGCGAAGAGCACCGCCGCCGCGGTGGCGGCCAACCTGGCTCGCATCCCGGGCAGCAGCATCACAAGCAGAACCGCGGCGACCAAGACGGGCGCGAAGCCGTTGTTCCTGAACAGGCACATGCCAAGCAGTTCAAGACCAAGCGCGGCGATCAGCCAGTTCACCCGCCGGTCCGTGCACCAGCCGGGACTTTGGCGCAGCGAAAGAAGGTGTGCGACCGTCGGAACGACCAGATAGGCGCAGATCGAGAACGGCACGTCTTTCCAGATGAAAATGATGAAGGACCCAAGTGGTGGCAGCGCCGCCACGACGACCGCGGCCACGGCGGTCCACCGCCCAGGCACGCCAAGGCGCCGGAAGGCGACCACCGTGTAGGCAAGTGCCGCCGACATCGCGGCGGTCTGGGCCAACGTCAGCGCGCCCAGGTCGCCGGTCGTGTGCAGGCTCAGCCATACCATCGAGTCGTAGAGCACGGAGTGATCGTTCACCCACGGCCCATTCGTCACATGCAGCACATAGGTGATCGAGTCGCGGTTCATCAGCCCGGGATAGAATCCCGCCCACCAGAACAGGAATATCAACTGGCAGACGGCATACGTCGCCAGCGGAAGCCGCCACCCCGGCCGTGGTCGTGGTGGCAGCGCTGCCACGGCGCCGGCCAGCGTCCGGAGCCGGGCAGGCCAGGACCTGGCCACCGCGGGCCCCTCGTCGGTGCGGGGCATCCTGAGCTCGGCCGTCCCGGCCGGTTGCGTGGGCTCGGCCGTCCCGGCCTTATCGTGGACAGGCATCGTCTTCCTGCGGAGCGATGAAATAGGGTGCACGCTGCGGGTTGGTTGAGCCAACCGGGCCCGGCGTCCTTCTCACAGTCGGCTAGGATACCCGTCAGCCTGATCACCGGGTTCAGACGCGGCCGGCCAGCCAGATAGCGGCGAAGCGTGCCGCACCGAATCCGGAGTCATGCCCGGATAAATCGCTCAAAGCCGAGCGCCGCGATTTCCAGCTTCCCACGGCACCACTTACCTGGAGGACTAGGGCCGATGGTTCATGAGCAGGCGCAGACGGGCGACAAGACCACGACACAGCCCACTGCGCACTCGGACTATGCGAACCGCCTGGTGCGGCTCCGGTCTGCCTGGTGGAAGCACATCATCGATGTCCAGGCGCCGTACCGGTGGAACATCCGCAGGCTCCACCTTGGCCACACGCTCGACGTCGGCTGCGGGATCGGCCGCAACCTCCATCACCTCGGCGCCGACGCGGTGGGCATCGATCACAACGCCGATTCGATAGCGGTCGCCCGGTCCCTTGGCTTGACGGCCTATACGCGGGAGGAATTCCTCGAGTCCGCGGACTGCGTCCCCGCGAGCTTCGACACGATACTGCTCGCGCACGTTGTCGAGCACATGGACCGCGCCGCCACGGTCGACATAGTGGCCGACTACCTGAGGTTTCTCAAGCCCGAGGGGCGGGTGGTCTTCATCACCCCGCAGGAAGCCGGGTACCGGACGGACGAGACGCACGTGCGATTCGTCGACTTCGAAGGGCTTACGGACCTTGCCACAGCGACCGGGTTCGTGATCATGCGCAGGTATTCGTTCCCGTTTCCGCGGCCGATCGGCAAGATCTTTCCGTATAACGAGTTCGTCGCGATCTGCCGACCTGCCAGGTAAACGGGCGCCCGCTCGGCCGGATTGTCCCGCCAGTCCCAGCGATCGTGTGCGGCAGCCTGAAATCGGCCGATATTTCGATCGTGACCAGCGCGCCCGGTATACTCGCGTGGGCGTGAAGGTCCTGGCCGCCAGTTCGACCGATCTCACTGGTCCGCCGACCGTGCTCGCCGCTGAACTCCAGGACGGCACGGTGACGCGACCGTCGACATGACAAAATCCAGCAAAAGATCGGCGCACCACCCCGCGCGTGCGGTCCCATGGAGGGCTCGCCGTCACGGTCGCAAGGTACCGCGCCAAGCACTCCTGGCGGGCCGGCCTGCGGAGGGACGCGCGTTGAGGCTCACCGTTCTGACCGCCGTCGCCGCTCTGCTCGTGCTCGCGTTCATCTTCGAACTGCTGCGGCGGCGGCAACTGCGCGAGAAATACGCCATCCTGTGGATGAGCCTGGGCCCGGTCGTATTCGTGTTCGGCTTCTTCCCGCGGTTGCTCGACTCGCTCGCCTCGCTGGTCGGTGTGGCATCAGGTGTGAGTCTCGTCCTCTTTCTCGGCATCCTGTTTCTCCTGATGGTGTGCATCCACCTGAGCTGGGAGGCCAGCCGTCTCGAAGAGAGGACGCGGACGCTCGCCGAGGAGGTCGCGCTGATCCGTACGATGCTCACCGAGCGGGACCAGGTCAAATGATCAGCAACAAGCGGGTGCTGATCATCGTGCCGGCCTGGAACGAGGCCGAGTCGGTCGGTGAGGTCGTCAAGGAGATCCGGGGCGAACTGCCCGAGGCGGACGTTCTCATCGTCGATGACGGCTCGACCGACGGCACCGCGAGGCTCGCCAGTGCGGCCGGAGCGACGGTGACACGGCTGCCGTTCAACCTCGGGGTCGGCGGGGTGATGCGCCTCGGCTACCGCTATGCCCGGAGCCAGGGGTACGACGTCGCCGTCCAGCTGGACGCGGACGGCCAGCACGATCCGAGGTACGTGCCCAAGCTCATCGACGGTCTGCAGGACGCCTCGCTGGTGATCGGCGCCCGGTTCGCGGGCGAGGGCGACTACCAGGTGCGTGGGCCCAGGCGATGGTCGATGGCCCTGCTGTCGTTGGTGCTCTCCGCGATGGCGGGCCGCCGGCTGACCGACACGACGTCCGGTTTCCGCGCGTGCGACCGATCGCTGATCGAGCTATTCGCTGACTGGTACCCGGTGGAGTACCTGGGCGACACGGTCGAGACACTGGTCCGGGTCATCCGCCTCGGCTATCGGGTCCAGCAGGTGCCCGTTGCCATGCGGCGCCGGTTCGCCGGCACGCCGAGCCACTCGCCGATCAAATCCCTGGTCTATTTCTGCCGGGCGTTCTTGACGCTCTTTCTCGCGCTGATCCGCCGATGAGGCTGCTGACCAGGGCACTGGGGGTGCTTCCAGCCGGAACGCTCAAGGTGGGAGCCGGTCTGATCGTGTTCGGCGGCGCGGCCTACGTGCACCTCGCGGTCGCCGGTCACAGCCTGAGCACGCGTGGCATGGCGGCCATGTCGGTGTTGTGGTCGATCGTCTTCCTGCTGGGCCTCGGCCTGTTCTTCCCCGTCGAGCAGGAGATCATCAGGCACGTGGCCGCGCGCACCGAGGCCGGCGAGGGCATCGGGCCCGTCGTGCGGCGCGCCGCCGTGCTCGCCGGAGGCATCCTGCTCGCGACGCTCGTGCCCCTCGCGCTGGCGGCCCGGCCGCTGGCGGGCAAGCTGTTCGACGGCGACGTCGCGATGGTGGCGGCGATGGGGACGGCGTTCGTTGCGCTGGCTGCCGTCTCGGTGTCCCACGGTGTCCTCGCAGGCACGGGCCGGTTCGAGGTCTATGGCGGCCAGCTCGCGATCGACGGCGGGCTGCGGATGGCTTTCGCCGTGGTGCTCGGCGTCGCGGGCGTGCACTCGCCCGTCCTTTTCGCGCTCATCCTTACCGCCGCGCCGCTGATCGCAGTGATCTGCACGCTTCGCCCGGTGCGCACGGCCCTGCATCCCGGCCCGGCGATCACGTGGAAGCTGATGTGCCGCGGCCTGGGCCTGCTCATCGGGTCGACGCTGCTCGCCCAGCTCATCGTGAACATCGGCGTGGTCAACGCCAAGCTGCTTTCGCCCGGCAACGCGGCCGTCGTCGGTGCCCTGCTCTCCGCCATCATTCTCGCCCGGGTGCCCTTGTTCATCTTCGCGTCGTTGCAGGCTTCCCTGCTGCCCGGCCTGGCGGGCGCGATCGCCGCGGGCGGGCAGTCGCGCTTCCGGCGGCTGGTCATCCGCGGTGCGGCGATCGTGGCCGCGCTTGGCCTGGCCGGCGGCCTGGTCGCGGTTATCCTCGGGCCCTGGCTCGTGCAGGTGCTGTTCGCCGCCCATCGCGTGCTCGGACCTGCCGATTTCGCCTGGCTCGCGGCCGGCACGCTCTTCTACATGCTCGCGATGGTGCTCGGCCAGGGTGCGATGGCGCTGTCACACCACCGGGACCAGCTGTTCGCGTGGATCTTCGGCGCGATCGTGCTCGCGGCGATCACCGCGGTGCCTGGCGAGGTCAGGCTCCGAGTGGAGATCGCGTACGCGGTCAGCTCATTCACGGTCGCTGCCACGCTGGCGCTCGTGCTGTTCGTCCGGACCGCCAGACATTGGCGGCCCGCGGGGGTGGCCGGTGACCGGGTGGCCGCCACGCTGCATCCCGGCGGCTCGCGATGACGGCGCGGGTCACCGCGGTGCTGCTCGCCTACGGCGCCGAGGCGTGGCTCGAGGAGGCGGTCGGCGCGGTGCTCGCCGCCAAGGACGTCGAGATCGACGTCGTCGTCGTCGACAACGGCTGCACCTCCGGTGCGATCGACCGGGTCAAGGCGCTGCCCGGCGTCCGGGTGATCACGCCGGAGAGCAATACCGGGTTTTCCGGCGGCGCCGTGCGTGGCGCGGCCGAAGCGGCCGGCGACTATCTTGCGTTCGTCAACTCGGACGCGATCGTGGCGCCGGGCGCGCTCGCGCGGCTGGCCGAGGTGGCCGGCGAACCCAAGGTGGGCCTCGCGATGGCCTCCATCAGGCTCGCCGACACGCCTGACCTGATCAACACGGCCGGCAACCCACTGCATTTCGTGGGGCTGTCGTGGGCGGGCGGTCTCGGCGAGCCCGCCGCAGAGCACGCGGAACGCCGCAGCGTCATGACGGGATCTGGCTGCTGCTTCGTGATGCGCAGAAGCCTGTGGGAGGATCTCGGCGGCTTCGCCCCCGAGTACTTCGCGTACGTCGAAGACACGGAGATCAGTCTGCGGATCTGGCAGCGCGGCCTGACCGTGGAGTACGTCCCCGACGCCGTCGTTTTGCACCATTACGAGTTCGCGCGCAACGAGAACAAGTTCTATCTCCTCGAACGTAACCGGGCAATCCTGCTGCTCACAACGTACGAGCGGCGCAGCCTGCTCGTGCTCACGCCGATGCTGCTGCTCACCGAGATACTCATGCTTGGGGCGGCGGTCGCCGGCGGCTGGGGCGGCGCCAAGCTGCGCGGCTGGCGCTGGCTCTGGCAGCACCGCTCCTGGCTACAGTCACGACGGGCATTGATCCAGAGCGAGCGGGTCGTCCCGGACGCCGTGATCTTCGAACGCGTTACCGCGCGCTTCGACCCGGCCAACATCGCCGCGCCGCCGGGCGTCGGCATCTTCAACGCCGTCACCAGCGGCTACTGGTTTGTCGCAAGACGGGTGATCCGGGCGGGCCACCAGGGCCCGCGCACCATCGAGTAGCCGTCGAAAGCGGGCTGGCGCAGCGGCGCCGGTGGAGGCAGCACCCGGCGGGTCGTTGCCCGCTCGTGACGGCGTTCAGCGTCAGCACTGAGCCATCAGCGACCGGCGCTGCCGATCACGGCCCTGGCAGGGCAGCGCTTTCTCGCGGCCCATGTGAGGCTGCCCCGGACGGTGGGGTCCGCTTGCCCGCGAAGAGCAGCGGCACAAGCATGATGCCGACGAAGATCGGGCTGACCATGTAGCGGAAAAGCTGCGCCGGGTTGTCGGCGATGACCGCAAGCTGCTGGCCAGCCACGATTGCGGCCAGCGCCAGAATCGCCCAGTTCCTGCGCCTGCGAGCGAAGACGAAGACCGCGAGATACGACACATAACACCAGAACGCCGCGCGCCACAGAATCCACTGCAGCTGTGCCGTACTGCTCAGCTTCCGCAGGAACAGCGCAGCGCTGTTCAGCGACGTCGACAGTGGCCTGGTCACCATGATGTGCCGGTACGGGTTGTCCCGTACGGCTGGGCGTGAGGCCAGGCCCCAAAGATCGGACGGTATGACATATGGGTCCGTCCATAGCGCCGCCTGACCGGGACCAGAGAATACGCTCCACGCGATGGAACCCCGGCATATGCGGGCGCCCAGAATTGTCCCGGGCGAACGCCTGAGCACCCGGAACCACAGCGACATCAGCTGGCCACTCAGCTTGGTGGAGCGCGCGGTGAACCCTGGAATACGGTTAGTTGGATCCGAGTCGTAGCAGGTCGCGGTCGCTTTCCACGCCACAACGGGGGCTACCCTGGCCATCAGTTGCTTGTCAGCCGCGGTAAAGGTCCACGGCTCTGCCGCATAGGCGACGGCGATGTCCCCGTACTCGATGCCATAAGCCAGAGACGAAGGCGGCCGCTGGATGCCCACGGCCGGGTATACGTACACGTTCAGCACCAACGCCACGCAGACCGCTGCCGCCGCGGCGGCGGCGAGCCGTACCCGTACGCCGGGCAGCAGGCACACCATGACAAACGCGGCAATGACCGCGAACAGGGACCCGTTGAGCCTGAACAGGCACAGGCCCAGCAGTTCCAGGCCCAGTGCCACAATAAGCCACAGCACCCGGCGGTCCCGCTGCCAGCCCGGCGATCCGCGCAGCGAGACAAGGTGCGCGAGAGTGGGCACCGTCAGGTAGGCGCAGATGACAAACGCCACGTCCTTCCAGACGAAGATGATGAACGTGCCGGCCGATGGCAGCGCCGAGGCGATCACCGCGGCGACCGCGGTCCAGCGGCCTGGCACGCCGAGGCGGCGAAACGCAGCCACCGTGTAGGCAAGCGCCGCGGATATCGCGACGGTCTGCGCCAGCGTCAGCGCGGCCACGTCACCGGTCACGTGCAAGCTCAGCCAGACCATCGAGTCGTAAAGCACCGAGTGGTCGGACACCCACGGTCCGGTGGTCACATGCTGTATGTAGGTAACCGAGTCGTAGCTCATCAACCCGGGATAAAACGCCGCCCACCAGAACAAGAAGATCACCTGGCAGGCGAGATACGTCGCGAGCGGCAGCCGCCAGCGCGGCGGGATCCGCCGGGCCACAGCGTCGAGCAGCGCACGTGGGCGGCTGACCGGCTGCGTGACATCAGCCGTCCCCACCTGGTCCCCGACGGGCCCGGTGCGCTCGGCTGTCCCGGCCGTATCGTGGACAGGCATCGGCTTCCTCCGTAACCGTCAGGGTTGCTGGCGACCACGTTGACGGGTCAGGTCGAGATTACCCAGCACGCTCGGTGCCTGCACTGAGATGGCCAGCTTAGCCACCCCGCACCTGCGCCCTCGGCACGTGTTGCAGCGAATTCTCGGGATATGGTTTGATACGCCGGAAGTCGTGCCGGAACGGGGGTCTGTGCTTACTGTGCCATTGCCTGTGGAGGGGCGTGCTGCGTGCCGAAGCTGAGCGTTGTCGTTCCCTTCTGCAACGTCGAGCCGTACCTCAAGGCGGCGCTGGACTCGATCGCCAGCCAGTCGCTGCGCGACATGGAAGTCGTAATGGTCGACGACGGCTCGACCGACGGCAGTGCCATCATCGCGAAGGCGTATGCGGCGCGCGATGCGCGGTTCCGGCTGACACAGCAGGACAACCAGGGCCCCGGGCCGGCACGCAACACCGGAGTGCGGCTCGCGACGGGAGAATACCTCGCCTTCCTCGACGGCGACGACCTGCTGGCGCCCCACGCCTACGAGCTGCTCGTCGGATCGCTCGAGATGACTGGTTCGGACTTCGCCGCCGGCGCCGTCTGGAGGTTCAGCCCGGCCGGCATCTGGCCGTCTCCGATGCACAGCGAGCCCTTCAGGTCCACGGTGCTGCGCACCCACGTCTCCCGTTACCACGTCCTGCTGCACGACTGGACGGTCTGGAACAAGGTATTCCGGCGCTCGTTCTGGGACTCCTGCGGCCTCGAGTTTCCTCCCGGCCTTTACGAAGACGTCCCGCCCATGGTCCGGGCCCACGTGCTGGCGGCGTCCGTCGACGTCCTCCGCGACGTCGTCTGCTACTGGCGCATGCGCGGAGCAGGCGAGCTGTCCACCACGCAGCGCACCCGCGAGCTGTCTAATATCGAGGACCGGATGACCTCGCTGCGCACCATCGGCGAGTTTCTCACGGCCAGCGCGCCCGCGCTGAAGCCGTATTACGACCGGTTCGCACTCGATATCGACATCCCCATCCTGGCCAACGCGATGAAGCTGGCCAGCGACGACGAGCGCCAGCGGATCGTGGAGCTGGCTGCGGGCTACCTGCACACCGTGGACGAGGTGGTGTACCCCCAGCTGCTTGCGATCAGGCGGCTCTACTGCTACCTGATGCGCGCCAGGATGCTTCCTGAGCTTCTTGAGGTCCTCAAGTTCTGGCGCCGTGGCGATGGCGCCGAGGCCCGGGTGATCCGGCACGGAACCCGGCGCAACCCGAGCTGGCACTTCCAGTACCCGTTCTTCCGCGACCCGGCCCGTGGCATCCCCGACGCCGTCTACGACGCCGCCGACGAGATGACACTGAACGCGCGCGTCGACGGCGTCACCTGGCGCGGGGGCAAACTCCGCATCGAAGGGCACGCCTACATCCGGCAGCTGGACGCTCGCACCGTCCGCGACACCCGGATCCAGGTGACGTTGCACAACAGCAGTACCCACCGCACCATCCGGCTGCCGGTGCAGCGAGTCCACCGGCCCGATGTCACGGCCCGCTCGGGGCTGGGGGGCGCCTGCCACGACTGGTCCGGCTTCGCGGTGGAGGTCAGCCCGCACCGGCTGGCGACGCTCCCCGGCGTGTGGCGAGCGGCGAACTGGGAGCTGCGGGTGCGGGTCAGGGGAACCGGCATCAGCCGCGAAGGGCCGGTCGGCGAGGCTGCACCCGGATCGGCGCAGTGGCCGGAGGGTCGCTGGGTAAAGGACGGCATCTGGGTGCAGGCTGCCCCGGAGCATGACGGAAGCTTCATCATCCGCGGCCGGCGGGTCGGCGCGTTCGCCACCGAGTGCCGCGCCAGCGACGGCCTGCTCGAGATCGAGGGCTGGAGCACCTCTGCCCTCGCGAATGGCGCCACGCTGATCATCACACCCCGCGTGGGCGCAGCCAAGGCTATCCGGGTCCCCGCGGAACCAGCCGGGCCCGGCCCGCGGTCGCACGGCGGCCGTCGCCGTAGCCGTCGCCCCGGGCGCACGTTCCGTGCCCAGGTGCCGGTGGCACGGCTGATCGGCTCGGCGGAGCAGGGCGCCGGTCCCATCGACCAGGCCATTCACGTTCATGACGAGGTCACCTGCGACATCTCGCTTGATACTGGCGGAGGTCTCAGAACGCGGCTCACCGCCGCCGCTCAGACCGCTGGAGCGCGGGCCAGTCACGGGGACCGCGAGATCACCGTCTTCGTGACCCAGTTCGGCTACCTGTCCGTTGTCGAGCGCAGCCGCCGCCCCGTCGTGAGCTTCTTCGAGTGGACACAGGGTCCAGCCGAGCCCCGCCTCACCCTCCGCGGGACCTGTACCGGCCCCGGCAGCAAGCCAGCGGCATTGCTGCTGCGCCACAGCGTGTCAGGCCGCCAGCACGCCGTCCCGCTGACCTGGGATGGCTACGACTTCACCGCCGAGTTCACCCCCGGCCGGATGCCCAGCATGGCCGGCGAACTGCCGCTTGCCTGCGGCGACTGGAACCTCCTTGCGCGCACTGGCGAAGGCGAGGAGGTGACGGTGGCGCTGGCGCGAAGCCTGCTGCGGGACCTGCCCGGCTATCGTTCCGCCGGCACCCAGGAGATAGCGCCGCAGGCGTACCGGACCGATGCGCTCCGGCTCAATGTGCGCACCGCCCTATCCGACGACGAGCGCGGTCGCTTCGCCCAGCACCGCCTTCAGCGAAGCGACTACCCGGCCGCCCGCAGCCTCCCGGTGCGCGATCTCGCCGTCTTCAGCAGCTTCACGGGGCGCCAGTACTCATGCAACCCGCGCGCTATCTATGCCGAAATGCGGCGCAGGAACCCGGGCCTGGATTACGCCTGGGTAACGGCCGAGGGCCAATTCAGCGCGCCGGACGGCGCCCGTCTGCTGGTCACAGAAAGCAGAGCGCACTACGAGGCGATGGCGCGCGCCCGCTACGTGGTATCCAACGATCTACTGCCCCCCTGGTTCCGTAAGCGGGACCAGCAGATCTACCTGCAGACGTGGCACGGAACGCCGCTCAAGCATGTCGGCCTCGATATTGAACGACCCCGATTCACCAATGGCCTGATCTATCCAGACCTGATCCGCGAGGACGCCGCGGGCTGGGATGTGCTGCTATCGCAGAACGCGTTCAGCACGGCGATCTTCCGCGGGGCGTTCGGCTTCGGCGGCGAGATCATCGAATCCGGCTATCCCCGCAACGACCTGCTGCGGCATCCACGGCGGGACGAGTTCGCGGCCGCCGTGCGCCAGCGGCTCGGCCTTCCGGCCGGAAAGAAGGTCATCCTCTACGCTCCCACCTGGCGCGATGACGCTTTCCCCGAGCCCGGTGGTTACCGGTTTTCGCTGAAACTGAATCTGGACGACGTGGCCAGGTCCCTGGGTGACGACTACCTCCTGCTGCTGCGGATGCACAGCAACATCCGGCGCGGCCCTCAGGTAAGTCAAGCCGCCGCGTCCGTGCTCGACGTCACCTGCTACCCCGACATCACGGATCTGCTGCTGATCACCGACATCCTGGTCACCGACTACTCTTCGGTGATGTTCGACTTCGCCAATACCGGCCGCCCCATGCTTTTCTTCGCATACGACCTGGAGCGCTACCGCGATCAGCAGCGCGGCTTCTACTTCGACTTCGAAGCTGACGCACCCGGACCGCTGCTGGCCACCACCGCCGAGGTCATCGCCGCCGTGCGGGACATCGGCCAGGTCGCCCGGTCCTACGAGCGGGCGCGGGCGGCATTCACCGCAAGGTTCTGTCCGCTCGACGACGGCCACGCCGCGACACGTGCCGTCGACCGCCTGCTGCGCAAGCAGTAGGCCGGCCGATAGACAAGGAGGTGCCCGCCCGTGGCGAAGCTCAGCGTCGTCGTGCCGTTCTTTAACGTCGAGCCGTACTTCTTGCCGGCGCTCGAGTCGGTCGCGGGGCAGACGATGGATGACCTCGAGGTCATCATGGTGGACGACGGCAGCGCCGATGGCAGCACCGCCATCGCCAAGTCCTTCGCCGCCCGTGACCCGCGGTTCCGGCTCATTCAGCAGGACAACCAGGGACTGGGCCCGGCGCGCAACACCGGAACAAAGCATGCGACCGGGACCTATCTCGCCTTCTTCGACAGCGACGACCTGCTGGCGCCGCATGCCTACGAGATCCTCGTCGGATCGCTCGAGAAGACCGGTTCCGACATCGCCTGCGGCGGCGTCCAGCGGTTCAGCCCGGCCGGCATCTGGCCGTCTCCGATGCACAGCCAGCCCTTCAGGTCCACGGTGCTGCGCACCCACGTCTCCCGCTGCCACGCGCTGATGCACGACTGGACGGCCTGGAACAAGGTGTTCAGGCGCTCGTTCTGGGATTCCAGTGGCCTGGAGTTCCCGCCGGGTCTGTACGAGGACGGCCCGGTGATGGTCCCCGCTCACGTGCTGGCGGCGTCCGTCGACGCCTTCCGTGACGTCGTCTACTACTACCGGCTGCGGCAATCCGGAGAGCTTTCGATCAGCCAGCGCACAAGCGAGATGTCCAACAACGAGCAGCGCATGGCCGCGGTGCGCGCCGTCGGTGCCTTTCTCGCCGACCGCGCGCCGGAACTCAAGCCGGTTTATGACCGATGCGTGCTCGAGGGCGATCTCGCCATCTTGGTCAGCGCGTTCCGGCTGGTCGCGGACACCGACCACGAGCGATTGCTCGACCTGGCCAGCGACTACCTAGCCACGGTGGACGAATCGGTGGACCAGCAGGTCGATCCGCTCAAGCGGCTGCGCTACCACCTGATCCGCCGCCGCATGCTGCCGGAGTTGCTGCAGGTCATGCAGCAAACGGCACAGGAGGGCGCCACCCCGGGACTCGTGCGGCGCGGGCTGCTGCGACCGAAGTGGTACGCCGCGTACCCGTACTTCAGTGACCGGGCCGCTGGGGTGCCCGACCATATCTACGAGACCACTGGCGAGATGACGGTGAACGCGCGCCTCGACGCGGTGACCTGGCGCGAGGGCCGGCTCCGGATCGCTGGGCACGCCTACATCCGGCGCCTCGACGCACCTGCGAAGGGTGATACCCGGATTAAGGTGAGACTCCGCAACGCCAAGCTGCGCCGGACCATCCGGCTGCCCGTGGAGCGCGTGTACCGGCCGGATGTCACGGCATGGTCGAACCAATCGGCGGCGTGTTATGACTGGTCAGGGTTCGCGGTCGAGCTCAACCCCAGACGGCTCGCGACCCTCGGGTCCTGGCGTGCGGCCAGCTGGGAGCTGAGGGTCGGGGTGAGTGGGCCCCGCATCCGGCGCGAGGGGCCGGTCAACGGGGTGATGCCGGGCTCGGCCAGGTGGCCGGAGGGCCGGTGGGCCGCCCGGGGAGTGTGGGTGCAGCCGGCCCGGGAACATGACGGCAGCTTCACCATCCGGGCCCGCCGGGTGGGCGCGGACGTGACAGCATGCCGCGCCGACGGCGGCGTCCTCGAGCTGGCCGGCTGGGCCACAGCCGAGATGGGGGCCGGGGCCACACTGGTGATCTCCCGCCGGCAGAGCGGTGTGCACCGAATCCGGATCCCGGTCGAGGCCGGCCGCCGCGGGGACGGCCGCACCGGGTTCCACGCGCGCGTGCCGCTGGCGATGCTGACTGCCGCGCACGCCAAGCCCACCGCGGTCGAGCGGGCCCTGCCCGGCCAGGACGAGATCACCTGGGACCTCGCGCTGGAACCGGGCAGCGGCGGGAACACCGCCGCCGTGCGCCTTGGCGCGGCGGCTGAGGTCGCCGGGGTTCGGGTCAGCTCCGGCGGACGCGAGATCACGACCGCGCTCACCCCGTTCGGCAGCCTCACCGTGCTGGAGCGAACCTGCCATCTCCTCGTCTCGCGGGTGGAGTGGATGGCGGACGGGCGGCTGCGGCTCGCCGGCGACTACCCGGCCGGCGACGGCAAGCCGGCCGAGCTCGTGCTCCGCCGCAGCGGTTCCAACGACCAGCATGTTCTCGACCTGACCTGGGAAGGCGATCGGTTCAGCGCCGAGTTTGACCCGGCGGCGATGCCGGACCTGGTCGGCACGCTGCCACTGGGATCCGGCAACTGGGAACTGCTCGCCAGGACCGCAGGCCACGAGTTTCCTGTCGCCGTGCACCCGGGGCAGCGATGCGACCTCCCGGGCTACCATCGCGCCGGGATCCACGAGGTCGCCGTCGAGTCCCATCGGGCCGATGCGCTCCGGCTCATGGTCCGGATCGGCTACGCCGCGGACGAGCGCGGCAGCTACGCACAGCGCAGGCTGCGGCAACGTGATTACCCTGCCGCCATTGCCCGCCCACTGCGTGACCTCGCGGTCTTCGAAAGCTACGGCGGGCTGCAGTACTCCTGCAATCCGCGCGCCATCTACACCGAACTCCGGCGACGTGCCCCCAGCCTGGAATGCGCCTGGGTGACCAAGGACGGCCAGTTCACCGTGCCGGCTGGCAGTAAACAGCTGGTGGCCGGCAGCCGTGAGCATTACGAGGTTATGGCCCAGGCGCGCTATGTGGTGACCAACGACCTGCTTCCCCGCTGGTACCGCAAGCGGGCCGGCCAGTTCTACCTGCAGACCTGGCACGGCACCCCCCTCAAGCGCATCGGCCTGGACATCGAACCGCCCAGGCTGCCCAGCATGGTGGCCTATCTGGAGCGGCAGAACGAGGACACCCCGAAGTGGGATCTGCTGCTGGCACCCAACGCGTTCAGCACGCCGATCTTCCGCAGCGCGTTCGCATTCGACGGCGAGATCGTAGAGACTGGCTACCCCCGCAACGACATTCTCCGCCACGCGGAGCGCGACGCACGCGCGACGGAGGTTCGCCGGCGCCTCGGCATCCCCGAGAGAAAACGCGTCGTGCTGTACGCACCCACCTGGCGGGACGACGCATTCCAGCAAGGCGGCCGCTACCGGTTCGATCTCCAGCTGGATCTCGACGCGACGGCCAAGGCGCTGAGCGGCGACCACGTCATCCTGCTGCGCACGCACTTCAATGTCCGGGACCCACTGGCTGAGAGCTCCGCGGACAGTGGCCTGCTCGATGTGACCTGTTACCCGGACATCGCGGACCTGTACCTGATCAGCGACGTGCTGATGACCGATTACTCCTCAGCCATGTTCGACTTCGCCGTCACCGGCCGGCCCATGCTCTTCTTCACCTACGACCTGGAGCGCTACCGCGACCAGTTGCGCGGCTTCTACTTCGACTTCGAAGCCGACGCCCCCGGTCCGCTGCTAACCACCACCGCCGGCGTCATCGACGCACTGCGCGAAATCGACCAGGTCGCAGCGTCGCACCGGAGCGCCTACGATGCGTTCACCTCGAAGTTCTGCGCGCTGGACGACGGCCACGCCGCCGCCAGGGTTGTGGATCGCCTGCTGGCCGCACCGCAGCCGACGTGACCAGGGCCGCACGGGCGGGGATCCGGATCACCAGCACATCCGCCGGCGCCGTCAGTGCTGCAGGCATTGGAACGTGCCGAAGTGCGTCGCCGGGGTGAAGCCGGCCTGCTCGAGGAGCTGCAACCCTTCGGTGTTGTGGCTCCAGACGCACGCGTAGCCGACCGGGACCCTGGTCAAGGCGGCCCGAACAGCGGCTTCCGTCGGCATCGGCGCCTGCTCGCCGGCCAGCCGGGTCAGCAGCAGCCGGTCGGCGATGAACGGGGGGCTCACGGGCAGCAGAGTGAGGTAGTAGCTGCGTGCGTCCACTGCCCGCACCTGCGAGGTGAGCAGCGGTACCGCACCCATCACCCGCGCGGTCGACAGCAGGTCACCGGCGTGGTGGTCGGCCCGCAGCGCCTTGCGGGCCAGCGACAGCGAGAACGGATCGTACTTCCACGACGGGTGCCGCGCCACGATCGCGTGGACGACGTTATGGGGCGACCAGACCGGCATTCCCGCCGCCAGTATCACCCCGCACAGCGCAGCCGCAGGAACGGCTGCGGTCCACCGCCCGGCGGACCGCAGCCAGGTGGCTGACGGCAGTGGCACCGCTGCGAGCAGGCCGACAACGACCGGGCCAGGAACCACCCACATGGTCCGCCATAGCACCGAAGTGGCACCGGTGGCGTTCCCGATCATGGTCAGCACACCGGGAATCATCAGCGCGGTCACCACCCCGGCCACCCCGCCGGTGATGAGGGCCGGCACACCGCGCCTGGCGAGCCGCGGTGCTGTCCACAGCGCTATCCCCCCGATGGCGCCGAGCACGCCGGTGAGCAGCACCCACGCCCATACCGTTTCGGGGGCAAACGGCGGAGATGGCAGATGCACAGGGAAGAGCGCCGCCACGACCAGGCCGGCGACCACCGGGTAGGCAGCCGCGAGCAAGGCGCCAAGCGCCGCCGCGATCTGCCCTGCCAGCAGCAGCGGAACCGCCACAGCCGCGCCGATGAGCGGCACCACCAGCGCCGCTGACGACGTGAGCCCAGCCGCCGCTATACCTGCCGCCACGACCAGCAGCAGGTTGCGGCGTGAGCGGTGCTCCGCCCACTGCGTCAGGTAAAAATAGAGCAGCGGCACCATCACCGACACGAACGCGGCCTTTCCCTGCCACATCCGCACCAGATGGAACGACCCGAACGAGGCCCCGCTGGTCCCGCTCCACGCCAGGTACACCATCGCCACGGCGAAGCACAGCGCATACCGGCCCGGTGCCCAGCGGCGGACCAGCAGCCACACCGCCCACACCGCGAAAAAGGTGAGTACGGGCAGCGCGATGTAATAAGTGAACGATGCGCCCGACACGCCGAACAGCCTCGCCAGCGCGCCGATCAGCACCTCGACGGACGAGACCGGCGATTCCGCAGGTACCTGAGTGACGGCCTGGTTGGTGAAGATGATGTCCCTCAGCGGGATCCGGCCATGCTGGGCGGTCCACACCGCGCGGGACACGAAGTACGCGTCATCGGGATCAGGGCGCACGATGTACAGGGAGAAGATCGCCGCGGCCACCGCAGTGGCCAGCGCGAGCAGCGATCCCCCGTTCAACGCGGCGCCGGCCGGCGCTGACCCGGAGGGCGCGCTGTCGGCAGGGCGGCCGGCCGCAGGCGGTGCCGCCGGGGCCGGCAGGAGCAGCCAGGTCATCGTGGCCGCGACGGCCGGCCCGCCAAGCGCCCAGGTAAAGGCCCAGGGCAGGCCGGCCGTGTGCAGGCCAACTGCCAGCCCGGCGGCGACGCCAAGCACCACGCTGGCGATCCCAAGCGGCCGGCGCCAGGGCGTGGCAACGGAAAGCCAGCGCGCGCTCGGGATCGGCACGGCTGAGGCCACCCCGGATGCGCGCGAAAACCGTACGAGGCCAGCCACGGTCGCCACCAGGGCCGCCACCCACAGCGCAAGCAGCAACGATGTGCCGAGATGAGCCATCGCCCCGATGTCGTAGAGCAGTGTCCACGAGGCGAACGCGAGAACCGCGAACCCTGTCAGCCCATCCATGGCCGCCGCCAGGCTAAATCCGGGCGCAGCTTCTCCTCTTCGCGCCAGCCCGGTCCACCGGGCACGCCTAGAGTCCCGCAGACTGGCTGGAGACGCCATGACATTCCTTCAGTGCAGGTGACCGATTTCCGGCCAAACTCTAGCGGACGATCGCCGCATGGTTCCCGGCGATGCCGCGCCGGCCAGGGCATCTCCGCTGACGCTCTCGGTGATCGAGAGTACGGTCCGGCTGCTGAGCGCGGCCAACATCACGAGCCCCTGCGATGTGGTGGCGTCTGTGTCTCGTTTCCTGTGCGAGTGGTGCGACCCCTGCCATTGCATCCACGGGCCGCCCGTGCGCCGCCGTCACGGCAGCCCGGCCTGCGGGGCCGGCGCTGCGAGCCCGTCCCAGGGCTGGTGCGGCGCGGCGGCGGCCATACCCTCCGGGCAGTGCCGCAGGTAGTCGCACCAGCCGCAGGCGGGGCGCGGGTTCGGCGGGAACACCTCGTCGTACCCGCTGGCCGCGAGGCCGCCGCGGTACCGCTCGTCGGCCTCGGCGCACTCGGCGGCGATCTCGGTGGCCCGGCGCAACTGGCGGCTCAGCGCCTCGTCGGAGTGCACCCAGGCGAGCACCCGGCCGGTGGGGAGGTGATGCAGTTCGACGCGGTGACACGGGCGCCGCATCACCCGCTGCGCGGCGAGCGCGTACAGCGCCAGCGGCAGCGAGGCCCGCGCGTCGTCGACGGTGAGGACGTGCCGCCCGGTCTTGTAGTCCACGACCACGAGTTCGGTGCCGCCCGCCTGCCCGCCGTCCCGGTCGGCCCCGCCGTCGCCGTCGTCCACGCATCGCTCGTCGAGCCGGTCGATCCGGCCGGAGAGCGCGATCCGGTCGTTCCTCGTGGCGACCGTGCGCTCCACCCCGACAGGTTCGTCGGCGGGATCGAGACCGCTGACGTACGCCTCGACCATCTGCCGCGCGGTCGCCCGGTAGGACGCGGACTGCGCGGGGTCGGCGAAGCCCTCGGTGATCCAGCCGCGCTCGAGCAGGCGGCCCGCCGCCGCGACGGTGCGCTCGGCAAGTGGCAGCCGCCACCAGCCGGCCAGCGCGTTGTGCACGCTCGCGCCGAGGCTGTTGTGCGCCCACGGGGGTCCCTTGGGCGGCGGCGGGCGGTCCAGATAGACCATCCGGTACCTGCGCGGGCAGTCGAGCCAGGCGGTCAGCCGCGACGGCGTACACGGGTACAGCCGCCGCGGCATGCCCTCGAAGCCCAACTGGTCCACGCGCCCATCCTCGCCTAACGCCGCCGCCCGCGGGCGCACCCGAGGGCGTATCTGTGCCCAGCTGAACGCCGGCCGCCGCTATTGACCGGCTCGCCACCGGCGCTGCCCGTGGCGAGCAGGACCGACGTCGCCCATCACGACACCGCACCCCGCGGCCGGCGGTCAGCTATCCGCGATCAGAGCCGCCGGTCCCGAGGCTACCCACGAATCGAACCGCTTCTCCTCGGCCCCGATGGTGGTCTCTTCGCCGTGCCCGGGCAGCACCCTGGTGCCGCCGGGCAGCGTCAGCAGGTTCTCGCCGATCGAGGTGAGCTGACCAGGGAAGTCGGGATAACCGTCGCCGTGCGGCCCCGGACGGCCCTTGAGCAGTGTGTCACCGGAGAAGACGACGCCGAGGTCCTCGCAGTAGATACACACGCCGCCGCGGGTGTGCCCGGGTGTGTGCAGCACCTCGAGCCGGACGTCGGCGACCTCGAAGCTGCCGCCGTCCGCCATCTCGATCTCTGGATCGGTGTCGGGGTGTACTTCCCGCCAGGCCATGCGGTCGTCCGGGTGGAGCGCGATGGGCGCCTCGTCCCGCTCGGCCACGTCGAGCGCCGCGGCGACGTGGTCGGCGTGGCCGTGCGTGCAGACGACCGCGATCACCTCACGGTCCCCGACCGCGTCGAGCACGGCGGCGGCATCGTGCGCCGGGTCTATCACGATCACTTCCTCGTCGTCACCAACGATCCAGGTGTTGTTCTCGACTTGCTTGGAGACGGCGCCGTCGTCGTGGCCAGCGCCGTCTACGACAAGCACCCCGGACGAGACGACGCGATCGATGCGCGTGGTCACTTCTGCGTTCTCCCTTCCGCCCGCTTTCCGGTTCGGGGCGCTGCCAGCGGCGGCCGTGCGCGGGCGGCCGGCCGCGACATCACCCCTGTTTGACGAATGCCCGGATGGCACCGGCCACCAGTTGCACCGCGATGGCCGACAGTAACAGGCCGGAGATCCGGGTCAGCAGTTCCACGCCGTTGGCGCGAATCACCCGCATGATCAGTACCGAGAACCGCATGGAGAGCCACAGCAGGACGCTCACGGCGACCACGGCCACCGAGAACGCGATCACGTCGGCGGTACCGTTGATCCGCCTGACGAACACCATGGTCGCGACGATCGCCCCGGGGCCAGCGAGCAGCGGGGTGCCGAGCGGCACGAACGCCACGTTCGTCTGCAGCCGTTCCGCTTCTGTCGGCTCCTGCGACGTGCCCGTCAGCAACTGCAGCGCGACAAGCAGCAGGAGCAACCCGCCCGCACCCTGCATGGCGGCGAGCGACACGCCGAGATAGCTGAGGATGGACTGGCCGAACAGCGCGAACGCCACGATCACGCCGAACGCGACCACCGCGGCCTGCCAGGCGAGCCTGTTGCGGTCCCGGGGTTCGAGCCCGCTGGTCAGACCCAGGAAGATGGGCACAAGGCCGGGCGGATCGGTGATCACCACCAGCGTGACAAAGACCTCCCAGAAGAATCTCATGCTGAAGAACATCACCGCCTCCCTGACCGTCTCCCGGCACGTGGGCCGCCGCCTGCGAACCGGCCGGACACCGCGCGATCTGCGCGCTGCCCGGTGGGCCAGCGCCATGGCGGGTA
>WNFJ01177831.1_pt1 | contig 39824 bp, 29 predicted proteins | sample 5400461 | NCBI WGS metagenome assembly WNFJ01 (sample SAMN13153349, study PRJNA577476) | soil metagenome | isolation source: 115 cm saprolite on Douglas fir-dominated hillslope | place: USA:California | collected 2013-09-17
GTCAATCCCCAGCATGCGCCCCTGTGCTTCCCGCCTTCAGGCTCAGCTTGTGTTAGAAACAACCCCTTCACTCAGGCTCATCTTGTATTGGAAAAGACTAGCGGTTGCGTTTTGGCCCGGTTTGTGCGACCATGTAATTGTCGTTTGACAGTCCCGCCAATTTAGGCGCGGGTCTCGCATTGTCCGGTTCGCCGCCTTTGTTCGATCCTGCCCCGATTAGCCCGCTGCAACTTCAGAAAGAAGAACCAATGAAAAACATTTTTGTAGGAAACCTCAGTTTTGCAACAACCGAAGATACGCTCCGTTCGATGTTTGAGCCATACGGAGCCGTTGACCGTGTCAACATCGTAACCGATCGCGATACGGGCCAACCCAGAGGCTTCGCATTCGTCGAAATGAGCGTCGATTCCGAAGGGAACGCGGCGATCGGTGCGCTGAATGGCAGAGACCTCGACGGCAGATCCCTCAACGTCAATGAAGCGCGTCCCAAAGGCGACCGTTCCTCGGGCGGAGGCGGGCAGCGTCGCAATCGCTGGTAACAGAAAACTTCACTCGCGGTCCGCTAATTATTACCCCTGGCTTTCAAAGCTGCGGACCGCGGAGTCCTCGTCGTCGAACACCTCGAAGATGCGATAGACCTTGGTGAGTTGCACGATATCGCGCACGCGCGGCGAAAGCTTCAGCAGTTTCAGTTTGCCGCCGCGATGCGTAGTCGTCGTCATGGCGGCCACCAGTTCTCCCAGTCCGCTGCTATCCAGATAGAAAACCTCGGACATGTTCAGCAGGATGTTTTTCGTGCCGGCATCCAGCTTGTCCTGAATCAGGCTGCGGAATCTCTGCGTACCTTCCCCGAGCGTGATTGGACCTGTCAGATGCAGGACCAGAACGCCGCCGACCTCCCATTCGAAATGTTCCAGAGCCATCGAATGTATTCTATCGACCTTTCCCGAGCTGATCGAGCGCCGCCCGAAATCCAGTGGCCAACTGCTCCGCCGGACCTTTTCCCCAATAGTGCAAGAAGATAATCACCGGCCTGGTGCCGGTCATGTGGTGATGAATGGCGACAACTTCCAGGCCGTGCCCGCGCAGCGCCTTCAACACGGGCTGGACTTCGTTTTCGAGCATAGCCACGTCGCCCGCAACAACCGCCTGCTGATCGCTCCCGAAGAATGCGGCCCAGGTGTTCAGGCCCATGCGCGCATTGAGGACAGCCCCCATATCCTTCAGCTTCAGCTCGTCGCGCCCCACGGTGATCTTATACACCGCGCCGTTCTGTTCGCCTTCATGTCCAGCGATCTGCGCGATTTTCGCGGTATCCAGCTTGCCCGCCTGGACGCTGGACGACGCCGGCGCAGTGGCCGCCGCGTGAGACGCCGGAACGTGACCGATCAAGTCCACCGCGGGTTTCGCCATTTTCGCCAGATCCGCCGCGCTGCCGTGACCCATGACGTGCATATAAAACATCCTCGGTTCTTCAAAGAAGAAGTGGTTATGCAAGGCGGTCACTTCCAGGCCGTTGTCCAGCAGCGCGGACATCACGGGATTCACTTCGTCCTGCGTGAGCACCAGGTCGCCCATCATCACTTCGCCGTGCTCGCCTTTGGTCATTGCCAGCCAGCCGCCAAATCCGAAGGGCGTGGGCGTGGCCACTCCATCCACGGTCACCTTCAAATCGTTCCGCGGGATATTGATCCTCAGAACGTTCGCCTTAAAGTCGCCTTGCTTGCCCAACGCCTTCAGAACCTGATCGTATTCGGCCGGCATCTGCTGACCGTAAGCAGCCACAGCCATCACCGCCGAAGCGAGTATCGCGCGCATAATTCCTCCTCTCATACATCATCGCTCACAAACCGGGGGCATCCTGGGCAAGCGTCCGATCCGGTTCCGGCCAACCGCGAAGCCAAGGGCGTCCCCTTCCCGCCTCGCCGCCCAACGGAAGCACGCTATCCTTCGTCTATAGATTGATCAGGCGTGTGGCCGCACATGCCAGTCGGAGAAGGGGGCCTATTGCAGAACTCCACCAGCAAGTTCAACGCCGCGCTTGGCGCGCTGCTCCAGGACGTCCGCTACGCCTTGCGCGCGCTGGCGCAAAATCCAGGCTTCGCCGCCGTGGCTGTGTTGTCGCTCGCGCTCGGCATCGGCGCGAATACGGCGATCTTCAGCATCGTCGACGCGGTGCTTCTGAAATGGTTGCCCGTCTCTTCGCCTCAGGAGTTGGTGGTGGTGGCGCGCAATCCCAAGCAACCCGGCGTCGGATTCAACTATCCCGATTACGAATATGTGCGCGATCATAATCAGGTTTTTTCGGGCGTCATCGCGAGCGGCGGCAGCGGTGGCGCATTAAGCATGCTCGTTCCCGATGAAGGTTCCCGTGCCACGGGGCAACTGGTGTCGACGGCGCTCGTGTCCGGCAACTACTTCGACGTGCTGGGCGTGAAGCCTGCCATCGGGCGGCTGTTTACGCCCGGAGACAACAAGACTCCCGGCGCGCATCCCTACGCCATCCTGAGTTACAACTTCTGGAAAACCCGCTTCGGCGGAGATGCGAGCGTCCTGGGCCGCAAAATCACTCTCAACGGCGCGCCGTTCAGCGTCATCGGCGTCGCCCGCCAAGGATTCACAGGTACGAACCTAGGAACATCGCCTTCCCTCTTCATGCCGATCATGATGCTCCAGCAGGTGAACGCCAACGCACGGAATTGGAACTCTCGCCACTACTGGTGGCTCTTTCCGATCGCGCGGCTGAAGCCTGGCATCAGCGTCGCGCGCGCGACCGCCGACGCCGATCTCCTGTTCAAACAGATCGAGCAGAACGATCCCGAACGCCGGCCCACGCCCACGTATGATAAAGACCGCGAACTCCGCAATCGCGCGGTGCTCCTGCCGGGCAGCGGCGGCTACTCCAATCTGCGTAATCGTCTTTCGAAGCCGCTGGCCGTGCTCGGCACAGTCGTGGGCCTGGTCCTGCTGATCGCGTGCGCGAACGTGGCAAATCTGTTGTTGGCGCGCGCCGCTTCGCGCCAGAAGGAAATCGCCATCCGCGTCGCCATTGGAGCCGGACGCTTGCGCTTAATCTCGCAACTCGTGACCGAAGCTGTGATTCTCTCTGTCCTCGGCGGTCTCGCCGGCCTCGCCTTCGCATATTGGAGCGTGCAAGTCTTGCTGGCACTGATGCCCAAGGGCACGTTCCCCATCAGCCTGAATCTTTCACCAGACCTCCGCTTGCTGGGCTTTTCCTTCGCGGTTTCGCTGCTGACGGGGTTGATCTGCGGCATCGTGCCCGCGCTGAAGGCAACCCGGCCCGATGTCCTCTCCTCGCTGAAGAACGATCTGACGGTATCTCCGAGCGGGTTCGCGCGATTCGGGCTGGCCCGGCTCGACCTGCGCAAAACGCTCGTCGTCGTTCAGGTGGCGCTTTCGCTATTGCTTCTCGTCGGCGCGGGCCTTTTTGTTCGTAGCCTCGTGAACCTGCGCGATCTCGACCCCGGCTTCTTGCGGGAAAACGTGCTGCTCATCCGCACGTCGGCCGGCTCCATCGGATACAAGGGCCAACGCATTCGCACTTTCGAAGAGCGCTTGCTCGAAGCTACAACCAAGCTGCCCGGCGTGCACGTCGCCAGCCTTGCAAACCTTACGCCGCTAGAAGGCTCGCGCTGGAACGGCGACGTCGCCATCCAAGGCTATCAGTGGAAGCCGGCCGAGAAACCAGACGTCGACATGAACGCCGTCAGCCCGCGCTATTTCGAAACCCTGGGCATCCCCATCCTGCTGGGCCGCGACTTTCGGGACCGGGACAACCCACCCTTTAACCTCGATCCGCTCGATAAGCCGCTGCCACCCGGCCAAATACGGCCTGAGCCGCCCGGTCCCAGAGTGGCCATCGTCAATCAGGCCATGGCGAAGAGATTCTTCCCCAACGAGAGCCCTCTGGGCAAGCGTTTTTCGACGGGTGAAAAATTCAAGATCGAAGACTCCTACGAGATCGTCGGCGTGGTCAAAGACACCAGGTACTTCGGCTTGCGCGAGGCCGTGGAAAGCATGATTTACTTTCCGAACTGGCGCCAGGGCGCGGGCGACCGCATGCTGTGCATTCGCAGCACCGCGGATCCGAAGCAACTGATGGAATCCGTGCGGCGCGAGGTGCGCAATTTGGACAACGCCATCCCGGTGGCGAATACCATTACGATGGATCAGCAGGTGAACAACAACGTGTCGCAGGAGCGTATCGTCGCGACGTTGTCCAGCTTTTTTGGCGGACTGGCGCTGTTACTGGCGGCGGTCGGCCTCTACGGATTGATGGCTCACACCGCCACGCGCCGCACCCGCGAGATCGGCATTCGCATGGCCCTGGGCGCGCAGCGCAACAGCGTGCTCTGGATGATCCTGCGCGACGGCATCCTGCTGGTGACGCTCGGCGCCGTGATCGGCGTGCCGGTAGCGTTCGGAGTCACCCGATTCATCGCGAGCTTCCTCTACGGCCTCACCGCGCGCGATCCCGCAACCATCGCATTAGCGACGGCGGCGCTACTACTGGTGACTCTGATCGCCAGTTTCCTGCCCGCCCGCCGCGCCAGCAAAGTCGACCCCATGGTCGCGCTGCGTTACGAGTAGGCTACTCGATCGGGGACATCCTGGGCAAGCGTCCGATTCCGGCCAACCACCAACCCAAGGGTTTCCCCGCTCCCGTCCCCCTCAGTAACCCAAAATCCGCAAAAAAATTCATCAAACTTCGTCTCGCTTCTGTTATATAATGCAAGCAAGCTTTAGAGGTTACGAAAGCCACAGGTCGGCTGGGCGTTTTGCTTCCGTCCTTGCGAGTTGCTTGCGGTTCGGGTACCCGGCTGACATCTGGGGCTGCATCAGATCATGCAGCTTGAAGTTCGTCTGGTCTAAGGGGGTATCTACATGACCAAGAGTTCTCGCCTGCTTTTGTTCGCGTTCCTGATCGTAGGAGCATTTCTTGCCACCACCTCTCCGGCTTTCGCCCAAGCCTCATCCGGCACAGCCAGCATTTCGGGCCAGGTTACGGATCCTTCCGGGGCTATCATGCCAAACGTGGACGTGACCGTCCGGAATGCGGATACCAACGTCGCCAGGACTGTCCGGACCAATGGCGCGGGCCGCTTCGAAGCAGTGGCGTTGCAACCGGGTAACTATGAGGTGAAGGCCGCTGCCAAGGGCTTCGCGACTCTGCTGCGGACGGGCATCACCGTGGCCGTCGGCGCGACCGCCGTGGTCGATCTGTCGATGAAGGTCTCCGCCAGCTCGGAAACCGTGACGGTGGTCGAAAACACGCCCACGGTGGAAACCGACAAGACCGACGTCAGCACCGTGATCAATTTGAAGGACATGATGAATCTGCCCATGAACGGGCGGCGCTGGGATAGCTTTGCGCTGACCGCCCCGGGCGCGTCGAATGACGGCGGCTTCGGCCTCATCAGTTTTCGCGGCATGTCGGGACTCTACAACAACAACATGGTGGACGGCATGGACAACAATCAAGCCTTTTTCTCCGAGGCCAAGGGCCGCACGCGGCTGTCCTACGCCATGAGCATTGAGGCCATCCAGGAGTTCGAGGTCGGCGCCAGCAATTTTTCGGCTCAATATGGCCGCTCGGCCGGCGGCATCGTAAACGCGGTGAGCAAGACCGGCTCGAATTTGTTCCACGGGACATTCTTCTACCTGATCCGTGACGATGCCATGAACGCCGCCAACCCCGTGGGAGGGCCCCAGCTCAAAGCGCTCGGATTCGCGGCCAAGCCACCCGACCGCCGCCAGCAGTTCGGTCCCTCCGCCGGCGGACCCATCAAGAAGGACAAGCTGTTTTACTACCTAAGCTACGACCAGCAGTTGCGCAACTTCCCCGCGTCCGTCATTCCGAACTCGGCGACTTTCACGACTTCCGCTCCCAGTTTTCCCGCCGTCCAAAGCTTCTACCAGGGCCTGATAGGGCCGCAGGCTCGCGCGGGCAACCAGTGGCTCGGCATGGGCCGCGTGGATTGGAATGCCAACGCTAGGAATCAATTCTCGGGCACGGTGAACATCTTGCGCTGGGATTCTCCGAACGGAATCCAGACCGCCCCCACGCACAGTGTGCACGAGAGCATGAACGGCTCCGACGACGTCAACGCCGAAACCGTGGTCGGGCGCTGGACCTTCGTGGCCACGCCAACCTTCATCAGCGATCTGCGCTTCCTGTATGGCCGCGATTTCGAATTCGAGCTGCCGAACGCCCCCGGCCCTTCGGTCAGCGTCACCAACGGCATCGGTTTTGGAATGCCGAACTTCCTGCCTCGCGCCGCCTACCCGGATGAGAAACGCTGGCAGGTCTCGCAAAACCTGACCTGGCTGCATGGCCGCCACTCGGTGAAATTCGGGTACGACTGGACCCATGTCAACGACCAGATCATCAACCTGTTCCAGGGCGGAGGTGTGTACAGCTTCTCGACGCTGAACAACTTCGGGCTGGACTGCTCGAATCCGTCGTTGCCGCTGCCGCTCTCAAACTGCAACGCCACGCCCGCCAGCGGCATACCGTCCGGCACCATCGTCGGCAAGCATTACAGCAGCTATGGCCAAGCCTTCGACACGCTGGGTGCCGGCGGCGCCACCCAATTCAACACTGTCGACATGGCCTACTACATCGAAGACAGTTTCAAGATGAGCCGCCAGCTCACCGTGAACCTGGGTCTGCGCTACGAATTGCAAACCATGCCGCAGCTCAAGGGAAATCCCGATTTGCCCGCCACGCAACGCATCAACACCGACCGGAACAACCTGGGCCCACGAGTGGGCGTGTCGTGGGATCCATTCGGCAAGCAGAAGACCGTGATTCGCGCCGGCGCCGGAATGTACTACGGACGCACGCAGAACTCGACCATCGCCAACCTGATCACCAACAACGGGATTCGCTTCGTGTCGTATAGCCTGCAGCCCGCCTCGGCGGGCTCACCCGTGTTCCCCAGCGTGCTCTCCGCTCCGCCGACCAGCGCCGGAGCAAGGCCCGATGTGGTGTTCGGCGCCAAGAACTTCGCCAATCCGCTGATCTACCAGATGGAGCTCTCCGTCGAACACGAGCTTTTCAAGGACTTCACTTTGGGCGCGGTCTATATGGCCACTCGCGGACAGCATATGCCCCTGTTCGTCGATACCAACGAGTTCTTGCCCTCCAAGACCATCAGCTACACGGTTTGCAACTCGCCCCAAGCCGGCAGCAGCACCACTTGCGGCAATCCGGGACGCACCATCACCGTTCCGTACTTCACGGGCCCGCGGCCCAATACCAGCTACGGCTTCATGACCGAGGTGCAGAGCGTGGTGAACACCTGGTACAACGGGCTGGTGATCCAGGCCAAGAAGCGCTTTTCGCATGGATTCCAGTTGCAGGCCGGCTTCACGTATTCCAAGGCGCAGGATGACGACCAGAACTCCACGACGTTTACTACCAGCAATACGCCGATGAACCCGTTCAATGTGCGGGGCGACTATTCGCTTTCGGACTTCGATCAACGCAAGCGGTTCAGCATGTCCGCCTATTGGGACCTGCCTTTCCATAACCTCAGTTCCGTGCCGTTGCGCCGCGCTCTGGCCGGGTTCCAGATTTCCACCATTCTGACGCTGGCCGACGGCCGGCCTTACTCGGGTTCGATCTCCGGCAACGGGCCGAGCACCACTTCGTTCGGCATCCTGGGCGCGGGCGGTAGTTCGCGCGTGCCGGACGTCGGCCGCAATACCTTCACCAATCCGGGCTTCGCAAACATAGACGTCCGACTGTCGCGCGATATCAAGTTCTCCGAGCGCTTCCACCTGCAGTTGATCGCCGAAGCGTTCAACGTGGTCAACCGCTTCCAGATCACCGGCATCAACACGACGCAGTACTCTGTCGCCGGCACAACGCTGTTCCCTCGCACCGATTTCCAATCCATCTCGGCCGCGGGCACTAACATCGCGCGTGAACGCCAGCTTCAGTTGGGCACGCGCTTCACGTTCTGACGAACCTCCACGGGGCAGCCAGTCTGGCCCGGCTGCCCCGCGTACACCGCACTTTCCGCCGTGCCGTGATTTATTTCGGACTGGATTCCAGGAGAGGTGTATGAACATCCTGAAAAGCTTCCTTCTATGCTTGCTGCTTCTCGGCGTCGCCTACGCGCAGTTGCTGGTCGGCCGCATCTCCGGCGCCGTGACTGACTCGCAAGGCGGACTCATCCCCTCCGCCACCGTCGAAGTGCAAAACGTCGACACCAACCTCAAGGTCACCGCGACCACCCAGGCCAACGGACTCTACCAGGCGCCCAACCTGCCCATCGGAACCTATCGTGTCACGGTCCGCCACGAAGGCTTCGAGACTCAGGTTTTCACCTCGATTCTGGTGCAGGCCAACCGCACCACCACCGTGGACGCGGAGTTGAAGGTGGGGCAGGTCAGCGCTTCGGTGGAGGTCACCGCGACTCCGCTGCGAAATGAAACCGACGCCACCAACGGCTACGTGCTCGACTCCAGCACCATCCAGAACACTCCGCTGGGCACCGGCAGCTTCACGCAACTCGCTATCCTGAGCCCCGGCGTCAATGCCGACTTGCTGGCAGGCTCCGGCAGCAACGCCGGCCTCGGAAACCAAAACATCTGGGCCAACGGCCAGCGCGACACCAGCAACAGCTTTTCCATTAACGCCGTGAGCGCCAACAATCTGTTCAACGGAAAATCCTCCAGCCAGGTTTCCGAGAACCGTTTTCTGCTGAACACCGGCCAGAATTCGCTGTCGCACGCCGGCGGCGACGTCCAGACCAGCACCTCGGTCTACAACGCCATCGGCCAGGGTCTGCCGACGCCCGCGCAAGAAACCATCGAAGAGCTGCGCGTCAACACGGCGCAGTACGACTCGTCGCAGGGCGGCAACTCCGGCGCGCATATCGCCATGATCACCAAGTCCGGCACCAATCAGTTTCACGGCCAGTTCTACGATTACTTCCAGAACAAAGTCCTGAATGCGGCGCCCTTCTTCCGCAACGCCGATGCAACCATTCCACGGCACGACAAGGTTCCAGCGCTGCACTACAACCGCTTCGGCGCGACTCTGGGCGGCCCCGTCATCCACGACAAAGCGTTCTTCTTCATCTCCTATCAGGGCGTTCGCGACACCGATGCGCTGAGCAGTAATTCATACTCCACCGTTCCCCAGCACCTCACCGACGATCGCAGCGCCGCCGCCCTTTCCTTGGTCGCGCAGCAGGATTTCAATCAGACTATTGCGCCTTCACAGATCGATTCCGTGGCATCCAAGCTCCTCAATTACAAGATCGGCGGCCGCTACCTGATTCCTTCCGCTGCCATAACCGACCCCAAGCTTGCCGGCCAATTGAATTACGACGCGCTCATCACCGGCCCGGCCAGCGTATTCAGCGCCGATCAAGCCAATGCCAACGTGGACTGGAATTTCAGCCCGCTCGACCGTCTGGCAGTGAAGTACTTCATCAGCCAGAATCCCGGGACCAGCCCGTTCGCGCAAGCCAGTGTCGTCGGATTTCCGCAGAGCCTCGAAGCCGGCAGCCAGGTGGCGTCCATCACCAACACCTACATCGTCCGGCCCACGCTCACCTGGGAACAGCGCGCCGGCTTCATCCGGCAGCGCGCGTTCTCGACCACTGCCCAGGCGCTCACGCCCGCAGACGCCGGAATTAACCTCTTCGGCGGCGACCGCTTTCCAAGCCTTACGATTTTCCAGGCGGATGGATCGCTGCGCAACAGTCTGGTCGTCGGTCCGAAAAACAATTTTGGAAACGTGGGCGCATTTCAGAACCGCGGCGCCTGGAGTTCCAACGTCAACTGGGTGACCGGCCGCCACACCCTGTATTTAGGATTCTCGGCCGACTACACGCAGTTGAACATCATCAACCAAAGCAACCAGGTTGCCACCATGGAGTCGCAGACCTTCGCCGATTTCCTGCGCGGCGCTCCGCTCAACACCAGCTTCTCGTATTTCTTCAACGGCTCCAGCAACCGCTACTATCGCGCCTGGCAAGCCGGCGCTTTCGTGCAGGACAACGTCAAGCTGTCCAAGAATTTCAACCTCAGCCTGGGCCTCCGCTACGACTACAATGGGCCCTTCTCCGAAAAATACGGACGCTTGGCCAGCTTCCATCCGGATCAATACCAATACAACGCGGCCACCGACACCCTCGTAAACAGCGGCGTCGTCATCGCGGGCAATAACTCGACGCTCGGCACGAAAGGCATCAGCGACTCGACGCTAACCGGCCGCCAGTGGGGCATCGGCCCGCGCGTCGGTCTGGCCTGGAGCCCGGGCGCGCTCCGGAACGTCACCGTGCGCGCCGGTTTCGGCATTTACTACGATCGCGGCGAGTTCTTCACGTATCTTTCGCCCGGCGCCGGCCGCGGCTTCAGCGGACCCTTCGGCGTGACTCTGCAACTGCCGTTCGTCGCACAGATCGCCGCCACTGCCGCCAGCACTCTGGCCAATCCCTTCGGCTCCGTCGCGCCGCCGCCGCCGAGCAATCCCAACGCAATCACCGCTCTGCTGCCCAACGCAGCCGCGCTCAAGACCGGCGCGGCCACCTACCTGTTCGGCGGCTACGATCCTCGCAACACCCTGCCCTATACCGAGAACTGGTCGCTCGATTTGCAATGGCAGGCGCGCAACTCGTGGCTGTTTTCCTTGGGCTACGTCGGCAATCACGGCGTGCACCACGTGCTGCCCATTCCGTTCAATCAGCCGGGAATCGCCACATCCGCCAATCCGATCAACGGCGAGCAGTTGTCTTATGGTTTCAACATCGTCCCCGCCGAGAGTCTCAAGACATCCGACGGCGGCAACACCGATCTCCGCGTTCCTTTTCTCGGTTACAGCTCGAACGCCGTCTTTTACAAAACCATCGGTGTCTCTTCCTACAACTCCCTGCAACTGGGCGTGCGCAAGCGAATCTCGCATGGCTTGCAGCTCACCGCATCCTACACCTGGTCTCATTCGCTCGACGAGCAAAGCGGCCTCGGCCTTTTCTTCAACGGAAACGACCCGTTCAATCCGCGCGCGTCCTACGGCAACTCTTCTTACGACCGTACGCACGTGCTCATCGCCAGCTATCTGTACCAGTTCCCCAATCTCGCGAAGTCCAACCGCTTCCTGAAACAGGCCATCAACGGCTGGGAGTTGAACGGGCTGGTGACGGCGCAGAGCGGCCAGCCATTCAACTTTTACGATTTCTCCGGCGCCGTGGCCGGGCTATATTACGCGAATACCGTCAGCATCCTCGATCCGATCATCGGATTCCAACCCGGCGTCACAACCAAGGACGTGATCAGGCAAGGCACAAGGGGCATCAACCCGGCCCTTCCATACATAGACGCAAGCAAGCTGTTCATCCCAGCCCTCCCGCCGGGCGTCAACGGCATTCCGGCCGGCGATACGTTTGAGGCCGGCTTCAGCAACGCGGGCCGCAACGTTTTCCGCGGGCCGTTCCAGAAGCGTCTGGATTCTGCCGTCGCCAAGACCTTCCGTATTTCAGAGCGTTTCCGCCTCCGCTACAGCGCCGAATTCTACAACATCACTAACCACCCAAGTTTCGACGTCCCGAATGTCAGCACCAGCCTGTACAGCGTGTCATCCGGTCGCGTGACAGTCCGAACGCCCTCCAGCAGCACCGGCTTCATCTCGCACACGCTCGGCAGCCCGCGCTTCATCCAAATGTCGCTACGCTTCCAGTTCTAATGTGGCGCAGGCTCTCAGCCTGCCGACTCGACACTCGTGTCGAGTCTTATGTGCTCGGCCTAGCAGGAACGTCGAGACGAGTCTCGACGCGGGCAGCCTAAGAGGCTGCGCCACGTACCACCCGCCACTTTTCCCTCCCGCCGGTGTTCTATCATTACTACTTCCTAATGCTTTTCCGCTCTATTCTCGCCCTGGCGGCTCTCTGTGCCCTCCTGCCATCCCCAGCTCAATCCGCCTGCACCTTCACCCTCGACAGCAGCAGCGCGACCTTTTCGAGTGCCAGCAATTCCTCCGTCGTGCATGTCACCGCCAGCGCGTCCAACTGCGCCTGGACGGCCGTCAGTAACACTGCATGGATTCTCATTTCGTTCGGCTCTTCCGGAACGGGCACCGGCTCGGTCGGCTTCGCAATCCTGCAGAACAATACCTTCTCAATGCGTTCCGGATCGCTCACCATCGCCGGCATCGCGTTCAACGTCACGCAGGCCGGTGCTGCTTGCACCTATGGCCTTTCGCCCAGCAATGCAACCGTTGCTGCCGCCGGCGCCAGCGGCAGCTTTAACGTCACCAGCGGATGCAGTTGGACCGCCACGTCAAACGCCGACTGGCTGACCGCTTCCGGATCCGCCACTGGAAACGGAGTGGTGAATTATTCCGCCGATCCAAATCCCAACACGACTTCGCGCAGCGGCACGATTTCGGTCGGCACGTCGAACTTTACCGTCACCCAAACAGCCGCTTGCTCCTTTACCCTCACCCCCACCAACGCGCAAGTTGCCGCCACCGGCGGCAGTGGAACCTTTCAGATCCAACCCAGCGCCAGTTCATGCGCGTGGAACGCCACCAGCAACAATCCGGATTTCATCACCGTCACCTCCGGCGCCTCCGGCACGGGTAACGGAACCATCGGCTACACCGTATCGGCAAATCTCACCACGGATCCGCGGTTCGGCACGATTGCCGCCGGCACGAACGCCTTCACCATCTTTCAGCCCGGCGGCTCTCCATGTTCTTACATGCTTTCGCCCGCCAGCGTGAGCCTGACATCGTTCGGTGGCAGCGGTTCCTTCAGCGTCACCAATCTTTCCGCGTGTCCGTGGTCCCCAACAACGTCCGTCGATTGGATCACATTCAGCGCTCCCACCGCCAATTCTGGAAACGGCAATGTGGCTTATTTCGCCGCGCCGAACATCACGTCAATCGCGCGCTCCGGCACCATCATCATCGGCAACACCGGATTTGTCATCAACGAAGCCGGCGTCCCTTGCACCGTGACGGTTTCGCGGAATTCCATCGCGGCCCCGGCGGCCGGCGCGAACGGCAGCATCGATGTGACTGCGCCGGACAGTTGCAATTGGAACGCTGCGAGCAACGCCAGTTGGATTTTGCTCCCCACGACCAGCGGTTCCGCGCAGGCACCGCAGCCGTACACCATCGCGCCCAGTACGATTCCCAAGCAGCGCACTGGAACTATCACCATTGCCAACCAGGTCGTGAAGGTCACCCAGGATGCGGCCGATTGCACCCTGTTGCTGGCCCCCGATCATGCCGGCCTTCCCGCCGGATCGGGCAACTACACCCTCCACGTCTCAACCGCCTGCGACTATACGGCCACTTCCAACAGCGGCTGGATCAGGATTCTTTCCGGCGCCGGCGGATCGGGCGAAAGCGATGTGAGCTATAGCGTTTCGGCGAACTCCTCGGCTGACGCCCGCGTTGGATCCATTAACATTTCGGGTCAAACCTTCACCATCTCGCAATCCGGCACAAGCTGTTCGCTGGCGCTCGATCCAACCAGCACCAGCCTGCCATCCACTGGCGGCTCCGGCGTTATCAACGTCACCGCCACCAACTCGTGCCGCTGGGATCCCACCACCGACTCGACCTGGATCAAGTTCACTTACGCAGCCGTCAACGGAAGCGGCAAAATAAACTACACCGTCGCCCCGGCCGCCGGAGTCACGCGCACCGGTAGAATTTTTGTCTCGAACCAGACGTTCACTGTCATCGAGGACGGCCGTCCCGTGCTCCAGTTCTCGAGCGACGGCGTGGTGAACGACGCGAGCTACTTAGGCGGACCCATCGCTCCCGGCGAAATCGTCGCCATCTTCGGAATTGGCATCGGCCCCAACGATCCGGCTACGCTACAGCTCTCCGCCGACCAGCAATTCATCACTACCGCTCTTGCCGCTACGCGCGTTCTGTTCGACGGCATTCCCGCCCCGCTGCTGTACGTTTCCAGCACTCAAATCGTGGCCATCGTCCCGTACGAAATCGCCGGCCAAACCAGCACGCAAATGCAGATCGAGTATCTTGGGTTTCAATCCAGCTCCGTCCAACTGAACGTCGCGCAATCCGCGCCGGGCCTGTTCACGGCCGATTCCTCGGGCGCCGGCCCGGGCGCAATCCTGAATCAGAACCTGAGCCCGAACACGTCCGCACGCCCCGCCCCGAAGAACTCATTCGTGACGCTCTTCGTTACCGGCGAAGGACAAACGCGGCCGCCAGGAGTGGATGGCAATCTGGCCGGATCCCCTGCGCCCATGCCTGTTCAGAACGTGACTGCCACCATCGCCGGGATCAACGCCCCGGTTCAATACGCGGGCGGTGCGCCGGGACTGACGGCCGGCGTAATGCAGGTGAACGTGCGCGTGCCGCCCACCGCACCCTCCGGCGCTCAGTTAGTCGTAGTAAGAGTGGGCAACGCAGCCAGCCAGACGAAGGTTACTGTCTTCGTGCAATAATCATCTCACACAAAGCGACCAGCGCCCGACGCATAAAACCATGTACTTGACGGGCTCGGATGAGCTGATAAGCTGAAAGTATGCTTGGCAGAACAATCCCAAAAGAGCAGACCTCAAAGCGGGCGGCTGTGAGCCGGATCGGCCAGCGGCGCCAGGTTGTGATTCCCAAGGCCATCTTCGAGGCCATGCGCCTGAAAGAAGGAGATTTCATGGAGATCACGGCCGAGCACGGCCGGGTGTCCATGAAGCCCAAGAAACTCGTGGACGTGGAGGACGACACGCTCACGCCGGAGGAAGCAAAGCTCGTGCGCCGTGGCGAGGCTCAGCTTCGCCGCGGAGAGTCCAAGCCATGGCGCGCCGTGAAACATGCGCTGGCGCGTTGAACTATCCCGCGAGGCCCAAGAGCAGCGAGCGCGATTGCCCCGCGATGTGCGGAAGAGGATCGATCGGGCCGTTGATGAGTTCGAAACGAAGGATGAATCCCAGTGGAGCAACATCAAGGCCCTGCGCGGACCCGATTGGAAGGGACGTTTCCGCAAGAAGGTCGGCCCCTACCGAATTATTTTCATGAAATTCCCCGACGATGGCGTCGTCGAGATCTCGGCTATTCTTATCAGATCCAAAGGCACCTACCGGTGATTTGAAGGGGTCAGGAACCTGTCTACCCTGTTCATCCCCACTCATCTACTCTCTCCAGGGGATGGTCCGGCTCGACATCATCTCTTAGTCTGGAACCTTGGGCCAACACCTCACGACGAGCCAGCTTGAAACCATCAAGCAGTTCGACACCTGCGCCATCTCGAATGCCATCGAAGAGTTCGGTGTCCGCCTGCGCAACGACGGTTACACCAAAGCGGGGCTGCGTTGCATCTTTCCCGAGCTTCCGCCGATGCTCGGTTATGCGGTAACCAGCCGCATCAAGACGTCGAATCCGCCGCCGATGGGTCATTATTATTACGACCGCACGGACTGGTGGGAAATGATGGCGAAGCAGCCCGCCCCCCACGTTGCGGTAATTCAAGACATCGATGAGACTCGCGGCATTGGCGCCTCGGTCGGCGACGTGCACGCCAGCATCCTGCGCGCCCTGCAGTGTGTCGGCGTGGTAACTGACGGCGCGGTGCGCGATCTGCCCGCCGTTCGCGCCATGTGCTTCCCCATGTTCGCCAGCCACGTCTCCGTTTCCCATGCCTACGTGCATATGGTGGATTTCGGCAATCCCGTCGAAATTTGCGGCCTGAAGATCCACTCCGGCGACCTGCTCTACGGAGATTGCCACGGCGTGCTCTCCATTCCTCACCAGATCGCCGCCGAAGTTGCGGCCAAGGCCGGCGAAATGCTCAGGAACGAGCGCACCGTTATCGATCTGTGCCGCTCGCCCGAATTCGCGATCGGGAAATTGCAGTCTGCGGTGAGGGAGCTTCAATGAGATTCACTCCACATTGCACCGCCCTGTTATTCGGCGCGCTACTGGTCGCGTCCTGTTCCCGGCAGCCTCAAGTGGAAGCAACCGGCAATGCACAACTCGAAACCGTAGCCGTCGCCAAGACCGTAACTCGCACGCTTTCGCACGACGTCGTGCTCACCGCCGAATTCAAGCCGTTCCAGGAAATCGACGTGATGGCGAAAGTGTCGGGCTACGTAAAGAATATCGACGTCGACGCCGGCGATCGCGTCAAGCAAGGCCAGTTGCTGGCGGTGCTCGAGATTCCGGAGATGGCTTCCGACATCGCACGTGCAGAAGCCAGCCTGCAGCGCAGCCGTGCCGAGGTGGCGCGCGCGCACGACGAACTGCAGCGGGCTCAGGCCGCCCACGACATGAATCACCTGGCGTACATGCGCCTGGAAGCGGTCAGCAAAGCCAAACCCGGTCTGGTGGCACAGCAGGAGATCGACGACGCACACAGTCGCGACTTGCAGGGTGAGGCACTGATCGCCGGCGCGCGGTCCGCTGTGGTGGCCACCGACGAGCAGGTCCGAGTCGCCGAAGCCGAGCAAACCAAAATCAAGATCATGTTCGAATACACGCGCGTGACCGCGCCGTTCAACGGCGTTGTCACCAAGCGCTTCGCCAACACCGGCTCCATGATTCAAGCCGGCACGGCATCCACCACCCAAGCCATGCCGCTGGTGCGGCTTTCCGAAAACGGGCTGCTGCGCCTGATCCTGCCCGTTCCCGAATCCCAGGTCCCGGCCATCCAGATCGGCAAATCCGTCAACGTGAGCGTTCCCACGCTCAAGCGCACCTTCACCGGCAAAATCGCCAGGTTCTCGAATGAACTGCAGCTTTCCACGCGCACCATGGACACGGAAGTGGACGTGCCGAACCCGCAACTGATCGTCATTCCCGGAATGTACGCCGAAGTCACCTTGCCGCTGACCGAAAGCCGCAACGCGCTCGCGATTCCGCTGCAGGCCCTGGGCGGCCCCGAGGAAAAACGAACCGTGATGCTGGTGAACAAGAGCGGCCAGATTGAGGAGCGGCCCGTGGAAGTCGGACTCGAAACCTCCGATAGCGCGGAAATCAAATCCGGATTGCAAGCCGGCGACCTGGTGGTTGTGGGCAGCCGCGCTCAGTTGCGGAACGGCCAGCAGGTCATTCCCAAGCAGGTGGAATTCAGCGGAGCCAAGGGAGGCGCGTAGATGTCCCGCTTCGCCATCGCCACGCCTTACCTCATCATCGTGCTCTGCCTGGTGATCGCCGTGGTGGGAATCACCAGCGTGGCGCGCATGCCCGTGGACATGTTCCCGCCCATGAACATTCCCGTCGTGGTGGTTGCGACATTCTACAACGGCATGCCGCCCGAGCAGATCGAAGCCGACATCACCAGCCGCTTCGAACGATTCTTCACGCTGGGCAGCGGCATCGAGCATATCGAGTCGCGCTCGCTCACCGGCGTCAGCGTCATCAAGGTGTTCTTCCAACCCGGCACGAACGCCGACTCCGCGGTCACCACCATTTCGAATCTCGCCATGGCGCAGTTGCGCCGCCTTCCGCCCGGGACGCTGCCGCCCGTGGTGCTCAAGTTCGATGCTTCCAGTCTGCCCGTCTGCCTGGTCACGGTAAAAGGCCAGGGCCTGAGCGAAACCCAGTTGCGCGACTACGCGCAGTTCGCCATCCGAAATCAGCTCGCCGGCGTCTCCGGCGCTTCGGTTCCCGTGCCCTTCGGCGGACGCTATCGGCAGATCATGGTGTACGCCGATCCGTTCAAGCTGGAAGCGCACCAGTTGAGCCTCATGGACGTAGTGCGCGCCGTGAACGACTCCAACCTGATCCTGCCCGCGGGCGATGCGCAGATCGGCCCGCTCGACTACAACATCTACACCAACAGCCAGCTCAGCACCGTGGGCGAGATCGACAATCTGCCCCTCAAGACCGTCGCCCAGGCTTCCGTCAAGGTCGGCGACATCGGATACGCGCAGGATGCGCAGCAGATTCAGACCAACATCGTGCGCGTCGACGGCCAGCGTTCCGTTTACCTGCCGGTGCTGAAGCAGGGCGGTGACACCAACACCATTGCCGTGGTGAATGGAGTCCGGAAGATGCTGCAACATCTCTTCGACGTCCCGCGCGAGCTGGTGACCGAAGTCGTTTTCGACCAGGCCCGCTTCGTCAAGACCGCCATCGAGACACTGCTGGATGAGGGCGGCATCGGTCTGTTCCTCACTTCACTGATGATTCTCGTGTTCCTCGGCAGCATGCGTGCGACAGTCGCTGTCTTCTTTTCCATTCCGCTTTCGGCGCTGGCTACTTTCTTCATTCTGTGGCTGGGCGGCGGCACCGTGAACAGCATGGTGCTGGGCGGATTGGCGCTGGCCTTTTCGCGCTTGATCGACAACTCGGTCGTGGTGCTCGAAAATATCTACCGGCACCTCGAGATGGGCGAGCCGCCCGCGGTCGCCGCCGAAAAAGGCGGACAGGAAGTGGCGCTCCCGGTGCTGGCCGCGACCCTGACCACCGTCATCGTCTTCTTCCCGGTTACGTTCCTCTACGGCGTCAGCAAGTTTCTGTTCTCTGCGTTGGCGGTCGCCGTGGCCGTCTCGCTGTTCGCGTCCTACGCGGTGGCGATGACCGTGGTGCCGCTGTTCTGCGCCCGCTTCATCAAAATCGCGCACGGCCATCACGACCTCGAGGAAGCCATGGGACATCGGCCCAAAGGCTTCGACGCCCGCTTCAATCTGTGGTTCAACCGCCGCTTCGAGGCCATGCTCAATGGTTACGACGTGCTGGTCGGATACACGCTGCGCCGCCCGATTGCAACACTCGCCGCGTTTGCCGTTTTGTTCGCGCTCTCGCTCGCTCTGTGGCCCCGCCTGGGCCTGTCGTTCTTCCCGCGCACTGACGCCGCCCAGTTCGTGATCAACCTGAAGGCTCCTGCCGGAACGCGCCTTGCCATTACGGATAGCGAGGTCGCCAAGGTCGAAAACCTGATCCGCGAAGTAGTCAAACCGCAAGATCTCGGCATGATCGTTTCCAATATCGGAACCGCAGCCGGGTACTCGGCCATCTACACCAGCAATTCGCAAATGCACACCGCGACCGTGCAGGTGGCGCTCAAGGAAGGCCACAAGATCGGCAGCTACGAGTACATGTCACAGGTGAAAAAGCGCATGGAAACCGAGCTGCCCGAGCTCAGCAGCTATTTCCAGTCCGGCGGGCTTGTGGATGCGGTGCTCAACCTCGGCCTGCCCGCGCCCATCGACGTGCAAGTGGCCGGCACCAACATGCGGGCCGCCTTCGATACCGCGCAAAGCATCGCGGCGCGCATCAGGAATCTGCCCGGAGTCAGCGACGCTTTCATCCCGCAGGACCTGGACTATCCGGCGCTGCAGTTGGACATCGATCGGGAGCGCGCCAGCGAGTTGGGCCTCTCCCAGAAGGAAGTTGTCGACAACCTGATCACTGCGCTGACCTCCAACCAGATGATCGCCCCCAGCTATTGGGTGGATCCCAAAACCGGGCAGGATTACATGCTGACCGTCCAGTATCCCGAGCGACAGGTGAACAGTCTGCTGGACCTCAAATCCATCGCGCTGCGTTCGGGAGGCCATCTCCTTCCGGCGCGGCTGGACTCGGTGAGCCGGATCAGCCGCATCCAGTCGCCCACGGAAGTGGACCATTATCAGCTCCGCCGCGTCATGGACATTTATGTCCGGCCTTCGGCCGAGGACTTGAGCAAGATCGCGAACGCGATCGACGGAATCATCGCGGATACGAAAAAGCCCGAAGGCGTCGCGGTGACGCTGCGAGGAATGGTGCAAGGCATGCGGGCTTCCTTCAACAGTTTCGCGCTCGGCCTGCTGCTTGCGGTGGTGCTGCTGTACCTGATCCTGGTGGCTCAGTTCAAGTCGTTCAGCGATCCGTTTATCATTTTGGTCGCCGTGCCCCCGGGACTCGCCGGCGTGCTGATCACGCTGTACCTGACCGGCACCACGCTCAATGTGATGTCGCTGATGGGCTTGGTGATGCTGGTCGGAATCGTGGTGTCCAACAGCATTCTGATCGTTGAATTCACGCGGCGGCTTCGCGCCGACGGGATGGAATTGCGGCGGGCGGTCGCGATGGCGTGCCGCGTCCGGCTGCGTCCCGTGCTGATGACCTCGCTCGCCACCATCATCGGTTTGCTCCCCATGGCGCTGAAACTCGGCGCCGGCAGCGAATCGTACGCGCCCTTAGCCCGCGCCATCATCGGCGGTCTGACGGTCTCCGTCATTCTGACCGTCTTCCTGGTCCCCGCCGCCTACGCTCTGGCCTACAGGAATCGTCCCGCATGAAATGGCAATCGCTCTTCGTCGCGGCAGTCTGCTACGCCCAGCCGGCAGCGCGGACGCTGACCCTCGCCGAAGCCGAACAGATGGCGCTTGCCACGCATCCAGCCATTCAATCCGCGCAATTCAATGCGCTGGCCGCGGGCCAAGTGATCACTGAGGCTCGCTCGAACCTCCTGCCGACGGTGTTCGGCAGTCTGACCGGAGCCGGCGCCCTCACGGGCAGCCGCCTCGCCGCAGGCGCGCTCAACAATCCCATCATCTACGACCGTTTGGCGTCCGGCATCACCGTCGGCCAGCTTGTCACCGATTTCGGGCGCACCAGCAATCTCGTCGCGACCGCGCGCCTCCACGCCGACGCGCAAACTCAGGCCGTCGAGACTACCAAGGACCAGGTGATCCTCGCTGTCGAGCGGACCTACTTCGCCGTCCTCCGTGCACACGCCGTGCTTACCGTGGCCCAGCAAACCGTGAACGCGCGCCAGCTCGTCGCGGACCAGGTGAAGGCGCTCACCGAAAGCAAGCTGAAATCGCAACTCGATCTGAGCTTCGCCAACGTCAACCTGTCCGGCGCCAAATTGGATCTCGCCGACGCGCGGAACAACCTCCAGTCCGCGCTCGCCGAATTCTCGACTGCATTAGGTTTACCCGCGTCCCAAACCTTCCAGCTTGCCGAGGAGCCCCTTCCTCCCGACCTGCCGAAAGATCTGAACGACCTGATCGACGCCGCCATCCGCAAGCGCCCCGAACTGGCGAGCCTGCGCGCCGAGCAGGGCGCAGCTCAGCGCTTCGCGGAGGCCGAGCGCGACCTCAGCCGCCCCACCATCAGTACCCTCGCGAGCGTCGGTTACATTCCCACCGGCCAAGCCGCCCTGCGCGATCGCTACGGCGCGGCTGGAATCAACGTCAACATTCCGATCCTCAACGGAAAGCTCTTCCATGCCCGTCAGACCGAGGCGGAGCTGCGCGCCCAAGCCGCCGCGCGTAACCTCAAAGACTTCGAGAACCGCGTGTCGCGCGACGTGCGCGTGGCCTACTTGAATGCAGTAAACGCTTACGAACGCCTGGGGCTCACCGCGCAATTGCTCGATCAAGCCAAGCTGGGCCTGGACCTCGCGCAGTCGCGCTATGATCTCGGCCTCGGCTCCATCGTCGAATTGAGCCAGGCCCAGTTGAACGAAACTTCCGCTCAAATCGCGAGCGCTCGCGCCAAGTACGATTACCAGACCGAGCGCTCCGTTTTGGCCTATCAGATTGGATCCATCAGGTAAGCGATGTTCGAAAAGTGGAAGCACCGGCGAGTTGGAAACGCAACCAACGCGGAACATCCCTGGACCGTTCTCGCGATCGCCGCGTCGCTAACCGACCGCATTCAGTTGCAGCGGATCTTCGACAACGCCGGTTGGACCATCGTCTTCACGGACACCGTCGAAGAAGCTCTGCGCCATCCCGCCCCGATCGTCGTATGCGATCGCGACCTCGAGGGCGCCGATTGGCGCGAAGCGATCCAGCAACTGGCTCGCGGCCCGGAGCGCCGTTGCGTAATCCTGGCTTCGTTTGTCGCCGACGACTACCTGTGGGAAGAGGTGATTCACTGCGGCGGCTATGACGTTCTCCCCAAGCCGTTCCGCGAGGACGAAGTGGTCCATGCCATCCACTTCGCCTGGGCCGCGCTCACGAAATCACTCCCTTCCGCACCGCATACAAGATAAGCTCCGGCACGCTGTGCAGGTTCAGCTTCTGCAGGATGTTCCCGCGATGCGTCTCTACGGTGTGCAAACTCAGGTTGAGAATCGTAGCCACTTCTTTATTCGACTTGCCCTCCGCCAGCAATTGCAGAATCTCCCGCTCGCGCGTGGTGAGCAGTTCGTAGCTGTCTTCCACGCCGCGCTGCTGCAGCCGCCGCACGTAATCGTCCACCAGCATCTTGCTGATGGCCGGGCTGAAGAAGGCTTTGCGCTGATTGACGGCGCGAATCGCATTGATGAGATCGCCCTCAGCCGAGTCTTTCAGCAGATAAGCGCGCGCGCCCGCTTTCAAAGCGCGCAGCACGTAGCTCTCGTCGGCGTGCATGCTCAGGATCACGATCTCGGTCTGTGGCAGTTTGGCCGAGACTTGGCGCGCCGCCTCGATCCCGTTCAAATTCGGCATCGCTATATCCAGGACCACGACGTCGGGTTTGAGCCTCTCGCAGATCTCCACCGTCTCGCGTCCGTCGGCGGCTTCACCCACTACCTCGAAATGCGGCTGCCGCTCCAGCAACAGGCGCAAGCCATTGCGCATCACGATATGGTCGTCCGCCAAAACGATCCGGATCATGCCTTCACCCCATTCGGCTGGCTCAGCGGGAGCTCGATGCTCAGCAGCGTTCCATGGCCGGGCTTCGAATCCACGCGGAACGATCCGGCCAGACGCGTCACGCGCTCCTCCATGCCCAGCAGGCCCAGACCGCGCTGATCCGGCGCCCCGAAGCCCTGCCCGTCGTCCTGAATCAGCAGCAGCAACCTGGCATCCTCCTCGCGGACCGTCACCCGCACGACGTGGGCGCGCGCATGCTTCGAGCAATTGTTCAGCGCCTCCTGCACCACGCGATAGACGCAGGTCTTGTGTTCCTCCGGCAAATCGTCGGAAACGCGGTCGGCGGCCACGTCCACGCGCATCCCGGTGCGCTTGGACGCCTCGCGCGCCTGCCACTGCAGCGCCGGCACCAGCCCCAGATCGTCGAGCATCGACGGCCGCAGCAGCAACGCCATGTTGCGAACCACCTGCATGCTGTTTTCCGCGAGCTTCTTGATGATGTCGACGTGGCCGCGAAGCTCGCGCGCGGCGCCTTCCGACAGCGCGGCCGAGAGATTCCCGAGTTCCACCAGCAGCGCCGACAACGACTGCCCCACCTCGTCGTGCAGCTCGCGCGAGATCGCCCGCCGCTCGTTCTCCTGCGCCTCCACCAGGCGCGCCGAAAGCTCTTTCAGCTCTTCACGCGCCTTGACGATCTCCGTGTAGCGCAGCGCCGCATCGCCCTCAAGCCCCAGAATCCGCGACATGCTGAAGGCCGCGAGCACCAGCCCCAGCCCCAACGTAACCGCCAGCGTGATTCCCAAACGCATGCGAAATTGCGCAAACAAGCTGCCCACTTGCTGATTGCCGGCGTTCAGTTGTTGCTCATTCAAGGCCGCGATCTGATCCGCGATTCCCAGCATCGTCATGCGCCGCGGATAAACTTCGTCGCGTAAGAACGGATAACCGCGCTCGCGGCGCTGCTCGGTATTCCAGCGCAGCGCGGGATCGAGCGTGTGCCAGTAGTTTCGCAGTTCCGATTTCAGCCCGGAAAAGGCCACCGTTTCCTGCGCCGGCAGAAACCGCTCGTAGCTTTCGAGCGCCGCGTCCATCTGCCGGTGTGTATTCTCCAGACTGGCCCGGTGCGTTTCGGCCGCCCGTGCGTCCGGCTCCAGCAGGTAATCCCGGATGTAAGTTCCGGAAAGATACAAATCGGACCGGATCTGTTCCAGCGTGCGGTTGCGATCCAGAAAATCGGCGCGCAGCCTTTCGTTGCGCGACTGGATCTGGCCCAGGATCGAGACAGCGTCGAATCCCGCGAACGCCATCATGATCAGCAATCCGCCGAAGCCGGCCAGCAGCACGGCGCGAGTGGTGAGTTTGCCCATCCGATACTTTTGTAACAGGCGGAGGCTTAGGCGCGCCGGGATTCCAGCACGGGTTCGTCGCCGGCGGAGACTCCATCCGGCTCGAAGCTAGCCGTGAAGTGGAAGGTGCTTCCCGATCCCGGTTGGCTTTCCACCCAGATCCGGCCGTTCATCATCTCGACCAGGCGCACGCAAATCGTCAGCCCCAGACCAGTGCCGCCATACTTGCGCGTGATGGAGCCGTCCGCTTGCGTGAAGGCTTGGAAAATCGTCCGCTGTTTTTCGGCTGGAATTCCAACTCCCGTGTCGCGAACCAGGAAGTGGAGCTTAACCGAAGCCGCAGCGCTCTCTTCCGGTCGAACTTGAACCTGGATTTCTCCGCGATCGGTGAACTTGATCGCGTTGCCCAGCAGGTTGACGATCACCTGGGCCAGGCGCCCCGGATCTCCGGACAAGGCGTCCGGCGTACCGGGCTGGATTTCACAAGTCAGCCGGATGTTCTTCGCGGCGGCGGAAACCATGAAAGGCTTGCACGAAGTTTCGAGTAGAGATCCGAGCCGGAAGCTCACGCGCTCCAACTCCAGACGCCCGGCTTCGATCTTCGAGAAGTCGAGCACTTCGTTGAAAAGCGCCAGCAGCGAGAATGCACAGCTCTTGACGGTGTCCAGGTTTTCGCGTTGTTCCTCCGAGAGCGGAGTATCCAGCGTCAAGTCCGTCATGCCGATGATGCCGTGCATCGGCGTGCGCAGTTCATGACTCATGTTGGCGAGGAATTCGCTCTTCGCCCGATTCGCCGCTTCCGCTATCTCTTTCGCATGCTCGAGAAGATGCCGGTCGTTCAGCGCGCTCCAATACCGCTGGTTGAGAATTCGCCCCTGGATAATCAGAAAAGCGAGAAAGATCGCGCACAGCAGCGCAAGCGTGTAACCGGGCTCTCCGCCAACGTACAGATCCAAGGCGATGCACGGAACCAGCATTGCTGCCTGGTTGGCGAGGATCAGCAGCCGGCTCGGCGTCAATACCGTGAGCGAGTTCGGACAACTACCCAGGAGGCAAAACAGCAGAATCATCCAGGTCCAGCTCTGGATCGAATAGAACAGGATTGCGACGGATGTCACCAGGCCCCACGCGGTCGCTGCCGACAACACGCAGCAGTTATACAGAATCCTCCAGCGTTGCGGATTCGAGGGATAGATACGGTTTTTTCTAACGATCAGGTACAACCGGATCGCGGTGGCCACCAACACGCAAGCCGCACTGCCAAACGCAATGCGTGGATGGTCGTGTACGTAGTCGGTCCTGAAAATCAGGAGTGCGACCAGAATCGCATAACCCCATACACCCAGCATGCCGCGCCGGGCAAGTTCTTCATCAGCCTGCGCTTGCAGTTCGGTATAGTCGGCTGGCCTTATTTTGAGCCTATTCACTCTATCGGTAATATCGGCAATCTTCCTGCCAACCTATAGAGTTTATTGCAGCTTGTGGCCAACCTATAGAGTTCTCCGGCGTTTTCGCAAGGAGACCGCCCCACAGATTCTACAACCGAGCGCCACCAAAATGGTCGCAGGGAGCATCGTGGTAGCGCTCCCTTCCGGCCGCGGCTCGGTTCTACTTCGTCCACTCCCCAATCCACTCCAGAAACGTCTTGTACCAAAGCACGCTGTTCTGCGGCTTCAAGATCCAATGCCCCTCATCCGGAAATTCCAGCAGCTTCGATGGCACTTTCTGCAATTGCAGCGCCGTGAAAAGCTGCAAGCCTTGCGTATAGGGCACGCGGAAATCGAGTTCGCCGTGGATCACTAGCGTCGGCGTATGAAAATCCTTAACGAAATAGCTCGGCGACCATTTCGCGTACGTCTCGGGATTGTCCCACGGCGCGCCATTGAATTCCCAGATGGGAAACCACAGCTCTTCGGTCGCGCCGAACATGCTGCGCAAGTCGAACACGCCCGCGTGCGAGATGAAAGCTTTGAAGCGCTGCGTGTGGCCGAGCATCCAGTCGATCATGTAGCCGCCATACGATCCGCCGGCCGCGGCCATCTTTTCCGGGTCCGCGTAGGGCAGCGTCGCGACGTGATCCACCACGGCCATGAGGTCGTCATAAACTTTGCCACCCCAATCGTCCCTAATCTCTTCCGTGAACTTCTGCCCGTATCCAAATGACCCCCTGGGGTTTGGCATCACTACGACATATCCAGCCGCAGCGAACACCTGGGCATTCCAGCGGTACGTCCAATTCTCGCCCCACTCGCCCTCGGGACCCCCATGGATCAGGAGCAGAACCGGATATTTCTTACCGGCCAGGAAGTTCGGCGGCTTCACCACAAAGCTCTGCACGCGCGCTTTCTCCGCGCCTTCCACCCAAAACTCCTCGAGCGGCGTCAACTGATACTGGCCGAGCAGCGCGTCGTTGAGATGCGTCAGCGCGGATGGCGCACCGCCCGCCGACGAAGCGCGATAAATCTCCGTGGGCCCCGAACCGCTTTGCGCGGAGTAAATCATCGTTTTTCCATCGGCGGTCAACTGCATGTCGTCGGCGCTCGACGGTCCGCTGACGATCACGCGAGCGGCGCCGCCGGTTGCCGGGATCATCTGTATGTTCTGTCTTCCGCGATCGATCACGGTGAAGAACAGCGTCTTGGAGTCGTGCGACCAGGTGAAACTTTCGACGGACCGGTCGAGTTCATCGGTGACGATGCTGGTTGAGCCGGTGGAGCGGTCCAGCACGATCAGCCGCCAGCGGTCGCTCTCGTAACCGCCGCGCTGCTGGCTGCGATATGCAAGCAGCTTCGCATCCGGAGAATATCGCGGGCTCGCGTCCGCGCCCGGATTGGATGTGATCTTCTTCGGATCGCCGCCATCGATGGGAACCACGAACAAGTCGGTGTTGGTGCTGGTGGCCTGCACCGGATCGGCGTTCATGGTGTAGCAGACTTCCTTGGAATCCGGCGCGATGGCGTAGTCGTCCCCGCCGCCGAGCGAAAACGGCGGAACATCGCGGTCTCCCGGCGTGAGGTCTTTCACCTTGCTGCCGTTCGCATCGACTACGAACAGATGCGACCGGCGCTTGGTTTGCCACGTAGTCCAGTGCCGGTAAAGCAGCGTGGTGTAGCTGCGCGCCGTCACCTTGCTTTTCTTTTCCGCGTCCAGGCGAGTCTTGTTGCAGTTGTCGTCCGGGCAGTCGGGATAGACCTCGCTCGTGAACACCAGCTTCTTGCCGTCCGGCGAAAATAGCACGCCGCCGGCTTCGGTGGAAAGATTGGTGGTCTGCTTGGCGTCCGAGCCGTCGGCGTTCATGGTCCAGACCTGCGCGGAGCCGCCGCGATTGGAGATGAATGCCATGCGCTTGGAATCGGGCGACCATTGCGGGCGTTCGTTGTCCGTGCCCTGCGTAGTTACTTGACGCGGCGAACCGCCTGCCGTGGGAACCGTGTAGATCTGCTTGGGCTTGGTGTTCTGTTCGAGATCGATGGTTTGGACGGTGAAGGCGACGGTTTTGCCGTCGGGCGAAAGCTGCGGCTCGCTGATGCGAGCGATTTTGAGGAGAGCCTGCACGTCGAAGGGCTGTTTCTGCGCGGCCAGGCTGAAGGCCAGGGAGAGGAGAACACACGTGGTTCGCAGCGGTGTCATATGACTCGATTGTAGCTGTGATATGATTCCGCCTATGAACCGGACAACCGTGGCACGCATTTTCGCCGGCGCCCTGTTTCTCTTGGGCTGCTGGGTCGCTTTCACGCAAACGAGCCAGCCTCCGCAATTGACCACGAATAAAGTCAAGGAGGATTTGTACGAGATCGAAGGGGACGGCGGCAACGTGGCCGTGTTGGTCACCACCGAAGGCGTCATCCTGGTGGACGACAAGTACGATCAGGACCACGACGCCATCGTGGCGCAGGTCAAGACCGTGACTCCGCAACCGGTGAAGTACGTGCTGAGTACGCACCATCATGCGGACCACAGCGGCGGCAACGCCAAGTTCCTGCCAACGGCCCAGATCATCTCGACGGCGAACGCGCGCCAGAACATCGTGGAACACAAGCAAGGGAACGCACCGCCCGGAATGGCGGGGGCGCAGGTGGTCTTCACGGATGAAGCCGCGGTGTTTCTGGGCGGCAAGGAAGTGCGCGCGCGTTACTACGGCCGGGGGCACACCAATGGCGACGCCATCATTTATTTCCCGGCGCTGAAGACCATTCACACAGGCGACCTGATGGCCGGCGCCAGTCCCCTGATCGACTATCCGGGCGGCGGCAGCGTCGTGGAATGGACGAAGACGCTGGACGCAGCCATGAAGCTGGATTTCGACACGGTGATTCCGGGGCACGGCAAGGTGACGACCAGAGACGGATTGCTCGCGTACCGCAACAACGTGGAGAAGTTGCGCAACCGCGCGGCGGGTCTGATTCGCGAAGGCAAGAGCCAGGACGACGTCGGCAAAGTCATGGAAGCTGAGTTCGGCTGGGGTCCCAAGAGCCTGCAGCGCCAGTGGAGTTTGCCAGGCCTGATGACGGAATTGAAATAGGTTGTGGGTTGTGGGATGTAGGTTGTGGGAAAAGCCAGGTGGGTGTGCTCGGTGGTGTTCACCTCTTATGTTGTTGAGGGGGAACGGGTTGTTTAGGCGCATTGGCTTCGGGTGCCGACAGAATGGGAGGTTAGCGTCACCCGCAGCTTTCGGTTGCCATGAGACCTCCAGATATCAAGTGTGACGCCTAACGTGGATAGCGGGGCTTGGTGGAGGCGGCGAGTTAGATGTGCTGGTATCGCCGGGAGATCGGTGACATGCGCGGTCTTCAGGGTCTCAAGTAATTCGGTTGCAGTTCCTTCCCAGTGTTGTTTTTCGTAAGCGAAGGCGGCTACTTCGCGAGCTAATGAATCCGGTGTGAGTGTCGCGCGCATGGTGTGCTCGGAGATTCCTAGGGCTGGAGCGGCGGATGTGGCCCATTGGGAGGCGTCGGCAAAGCGCGAGGGGAAATCGAGAGCGGTTGCGTTGACGTTGCCTAGCGCGAGGCTGATGGCGGTGCAGAGAGAACCGAGGAGCGCGGGACGGTCGGCTTCGAATTCCGTCAGGAGATCGCGCTCGGTGCGGCGTTGCGCGGGCTTGATGGCTGGCAGGTCGATTGTGATGGCGTGGTTGGCGACGTAGCGCAGGACATCGGTGGGTGAAGGTTCATCGTCGGTGATGGTAAGGATGATGGGGCGCTGGAGGCGGATGGCGACGGAGTCGTTGGGGTTGAAGCGCTCGAAGTCGAAGGGCGCGCCGGAGGAAAGGCTACAGAGTGCGCTGGCGACTTTGGCGCGCAGGCGATTGGCGTGATCGAAAGCGACGACGTAGTTGTTCCAGGCGTGGCGCATGAGGTCGAGTTGGGTGCGGGGGAGCGGGGAGAAGGCGGACGTGGCGGGGTCGATCAGGGCGCGGAGCTTGCGGGCGAGGAGGGTTTTGCCGCTGCCGGCGGGGCCTTTAAGGACGAGGATGGGGTAGGGGCCTGTTGGTCTGAGCGCTGAGAGTAACCACGCTGCCGCCGCTGGTGGAATTGGGGCTGGGGGCTCGGGGCTGGGGACTGGTGGCGGGAGTGAGATGGGGAGCGGCGGAAGGATTGGTGAGTGGTTGTGATTTGCCAGCCTTCTTGAGTGATGTGGACGGAATCGCCATCGTGGTTGGCGAGGTCGAGGAGGATGGCGGTGGGGTTTAGGGAGTCGCCGTGGTGGGAGGTGCGGAGGGCCAGGGATTGGCGGGGGAATTCAGAGTGGCGGGCTTTGGCTTCGAATAATTTGATGGCGTGCCGGAGGGCGGACGCGGAGGGAAAGATTTCGTGCTCGCGGTGGAAGGTGTCGATGAGCCAATCGCGGAAGAGGATGGAGCGGATGGGGAGGATGTCTTGCACGAAAGGAGTGGCTGGGACGATAGCGCAAAGGACGGCTTCGTGGGATTGGCAGGGGGTGCAGTAGCGGAGGGCGTGGGCTAGGATTTGGCCGGTGGGGGAGGACGGATTGTTGTTCATTGCGATTGCAGTTTAGCGAGAGGGTGCGGCGGGGATTCAGGTAGGTGGCTGGAAGATGTTGGTGGGGAAGGAGATTTAGGTTAGGAGAAAGGTGTCACCGGTCACGCCGCGTGCAAGAAAATCGTCCCCATCCACTCATTCACTTACAGCCAATGCGCCGGTCAGCACCAGCATCGGTAAGCTAAGATCATCGTATCTAGGACAGGGCCATGCTGTCGAATCTGGACGCGAGTGGCAGTAACCCATTATTCTACCGCCACTTTGGGCAGTTTTGAGCGAATAACACACTATGGATCAACAACATATCGCATGAACACCACACGCGATAGGCCAACGCAACATCAACGCCACCGGTCAACGGATTCCGAGAGAAACTCCTCGCATGACGCTAACCCCACGTTTTACCGTCATGAAATGCCATTCCAGAAGCGTAACTATTTAAATATCAATAACATATGATCTGTACACCACCTGATGTACCCATGCGACGCAGGTATCGTCAAGTCCTTCAAAAACGAGCGATGGAACCGCTGATACCCACACTTCATGCGGCTCGGTCAAGTGCAATTGGCACTGAGCTGCCTTCTCCGCGTCCCCTGTATTGCAGTGTACTTACAGCGCCGATGAATGACACTAAGCAACGCAGACAAAACGGGATAACATGATCTTGATGTCATCCAAACGCCGGTGCTCGATCGCCTCAGCCTTCATCGCAACAATCTTGTCTTGTTTCGCCGCGACTGGCCAAACCCAGCGGCCGCCCGCGACTGTGGTTGCAGGCATTCCAGTCAACTACGATGAGGCGCTGGTTGGAACCTACACTCTTCCGGACGCGCTCGTACTCGCCAACGGGAAACCGGTTCGCGACGCTAAGACCTGGAAGGAAAAGCGCCGGCCGGAAATCGTGCGCCTCTTCGAGGAGAACGAATATGGCCGCAGCCCGGAGCGTCCAGCGGGGATGAGCTTTGAGGTGTTCGACAAAGGAACGCCCGCGTTCGACGGCAAGGCGGTCCGCCGGCAGGTCACCATACACTTCTCGCGGGACACAGCCGGAGCCAAGGTTGACCTATTGCTCTATCTCCCTGCGGCCTCAAGGAAACCCGTGCCGCTTTTGCTGAACCTGAGCTTTTCCGCGAACTCACGCACGGTGAACGACCCCGGCGTCAAAGTGGGCGAAGTGTGGGGGCGGGACAAGAAGAGAATCCCCGCCGATCAGGGAGCTGGTTTTGGAAGGATAGACGTGGTCCGGTTGCTGGACGCGGGCTTCGGCTCCGCAACCATGTACTACGGCGACGTCGATCCGGATTTTCTCGGCGGCCTTCCGCACGGCGTGCGGGCCCTATACCTGAAGCCGGGACAGACTGAGCCGGCGCCTGATGAATGGGGTTCGATCGCCGCGTGGGCCTGGGGACTAAGCCGCGCGCTGGATTACCTGGAGACGGACTCGGCCGTGGACGCGAGGCGCGTAGCCCTGCTGGGTGTGTCGCGACTGGGCAAGACCGTGATGTGGGCCGGCGCTCACGATACACGTTTCGCCATGGTCGTCGCCAGTTGTTCCGGTGAGGGCGGCGCGGCGTTGAGCCGGCGCAATTACGGCGAAACGATCGCGCACCTGACCGCTCCATCGCGATATCCGTATCAGTTCTGCGCCAACTACCAGAAGTACGCCGAGCACGTGGATCAATTGCCGGTGGATGCGCACATGCTGGTGGCGCTGATTGCGCCTCGTCCGGTGCTATTGCAGACCGGCGACAAAGATGTATGGTCGGACCCGAAGGGCGAATTCCTGGCTGCGGTGGCGGCGGGTCCGGTGTACCGCCTGCTGGGAAAGCAAGGGTTGGAGACTCGCCAGATGCCCGAGGCCGGAACGCCGATCCTCAATACAATCGGTTACTACATGCATGCAGGCGGGCACGGAACCATACCGTCCGACTGGGACGTGTTCCTGAAGTTCATGGAAATGCACCTCCAGCCAGGACAATATGCCGGGCGCGCCGTCCGGAGGCAATAGGCGATGCTGGGCCGTACTCGACAACTCGGCACAGTTAGGAGTAGAATAAGCACAGAAAGTGAGGATATGCGAGTATGGCGAGAATCCAGCCCGTCCTAACGCCAACCGAGCTTGCGCTGGTTGACCAGATGGCCGAATTAACGGGCTCAAAACGAACCGAGGTGATCAAGAGCGCACTGGCAGTCTATCACTGGTTCGTGCGGCAGGCGCTCACCGGCAGTCGGGTCGTGGCACGCAAGCCAACCGGGGAAGAGGTCGCCATCGAGACCGCGGAACTCGCCGTCCTGGAAGGTAAAGGTAACCGTCTTGGCCCGGAAGAATTGGGCTTGCTAGCGAAGCGACTTGCAAAAGCTTCGAATCCGGTCGAGGCAGCGCGGATCAAAGAGCGTCTCACTCGCGGCTTCTATGGCATCTAGGGTTGGAGAGCGAGCACTATGCCGACAGTCCGCCGCCAGAACGTTCCACCCGCTCTCTTTCAGCATCTGCTCGATCGCGTCCAGAGCCGCAAGATTCCAGCTTCTCAGTTAGAACTGCTGGCCAAGTGGCTTGACGGCGAGCCTGAGGTGCCCGACGGTCTTTGGTACAGACGATTCTCCGGCATGACGGTGTGTGGCGAAGGTGAGTTGATCAAGACTTTCTTGCTCCCCGGTCAGGCGCCCAAGGGCCAGCGTGTTACCTAAGACTGCTTCCGGGCCACCATTGTTTTTCGATCACCGGCGCACCAAGCGCGGAGTAACGTGGGCTTTTCGCGCTGGTCGTGCACCGCGAGACAATTTTGCAATAGGATAGATTCAATGGGCAAAGTCCTCCGCAGACTAAGAACAAGATCCGCCTTGGCGGCGATGCTGGCCATCGGAGTCGTGCCGCTCGCCGCACAAACTTATCGCGCGCCGCGCACACCCGACGGCAAGCCCGACCTGAATGGAGTCTGGCAGGTGCTGAATGAAGCCAATTATGACCTCGAAGGTCACGTGGCGCGTCCGGCTATGGCGCTTCGGCCGGGACCCCACGGTCCGGTGCCGTCCGCCGCGGTGCTGGCGCTCGGTGCTGTCGGCGCAGTGCCGCCGAGCGTTGGCGTAGTGGAAGGCGGTGAGATCCCCTATAAACCCGCAGCGCTCGCGATCAAGAAACAGAATCAGGAAGATTGGTTAAACCGCGATCCGGAAATCAAGTGCTATCTGCCGGGCGTGCCGCGCGCCACCTACATGCCGTACCCGTTCCAGATTGTGCAGAGCGCCAGTGCGATGACTTTCGTCTATGAGTATGACGGAGCCGTGCGGAATATCTATCTCAAGGACCCAGGGCCTGCACTGGCCGACTCGTGGATGGGACAGTCCGTCGCACACTGGGAGGGCGAAACCCTGGTGGTCAGCGTCACCGACATGATCGATAGGACGTGGTTCGACCGTGCCGGAAATTTTCATAGCGACAAGCTGCACGTGGTGGAGCGCTACACGCGCACCAGCCCGGATGTGATCGCTTACGAGGCAACTATCGAAGACCCGGAGGTCTTCACGCGCCCCTGGAAAATCAGCATGCCGCTGTACCGGCGCCAGGGAAAAAGCGCCCAGATCCTGGATTTCAAGTGTGTGGAGTTTGTCGAGGAAATGCTGTATGGCCCATACCGGAAGCACCCGCTAGACAAGTAATCGAGGAGGTTTGAATATGCGATTCATCTCAACGACCAGCGCCGCCGCCCTTTTGGCGTTCGCGTTCATTTCACTGACGGCTGTCCCTGCGACGGCGCAGACGGCGAAGACTGCCACAAAGTCCGGAATCCACCGCATGCCGGATGGACATCCGGATTTGCAGGGCACTTACGACCTGGCTACCATGACCCCGATGGAGCGGATGCCCTTCGATCCGCCGGTGCTGTCCAAGGAACAGGCGGAGAAGATCCAGAAAGCGGAAATTGCTCGCCGGACCGCGGATGGCGGGAAGTTGGATCCCAATCGCGCTCCGCTCCCGGTTGGCGGTGACAAGACCGGTGGAAAATCGTATTTCGAAATTCTGGAAAAGGCCGGCGGCGGTCCCGTCGGGGGCTACGATCGTCTGTGGCTGAACCAGGGCACGGCGTACACCATGGTTGACGGACAGATTCGAACCTCCATCGTCATCGATCCGCCCGACGGCCACGTGCCTCCATTCAATGCCGCCGCGAAGAAGCGGCGCGCGAGCGCATTTGGACTGCCGACGTCGGACACCGGCGAAAGCCAGGACATCCGGCCCACGGCGCTGCTCGGCCGATTCGATAATCCGGAGGAGCGGCCGCTCAGCGAGCGCTGCCTGCTCGGATTCGGTTCCACCTCCGGTCCGCCCGCGCTGCCCGACTATTTCTATAACGATATGCATCAAATCGTGCAAACTCCGGACTCGATCATGATCCTCACCGAAATGATTCACGACGCACGTATCGTGCGGATGAACGGGCAGCATCTTCCCAAGAACATCCGCCGCTGGATGGGCGATTCGGTGGGTCACTGGGAAGGGGACACGCTGGTGATCGACACCACCAATTTCACGGACAAAACCCGGTTTCGCGGATCGACGGAGAACCTCCACGTGGTGGAGCGGTTGACGCGCCTTGACGATAAAACGCTTTTGTATCGCTTCACCGTGGAAGATCCCGACACGTGGGACCGGCCCTGGACCGGCGAAATGACTTGGCCGGCGACCACCCAGCCGATCTTGGAGTATGCCTGCCACGAAGGCAATTACGCGCTCGGCGATGTGATGCGGGGCGCACGCAAGCAAGAGGCTGAGGAAGCGGCGGCGAAAGCCAAACAGTAGCGTTATCCGGAAACGTGAATCGCCCTCAGGACGTGGACCAGCTCGCCGGCCGCGAAGCCCGACTTCGTGATCCGGCTATCGCTTCGCTTGCTCAGGCAATCGGATCGTTTCTGCCGATTCGTTGCGTACGAACTCATTAGCCGCCACAGACCCGCGTTTGAGAGAACACCCCGAAAAAGCGCGCAAGTTCCTGACGGACCACCGGGGCACCTGGCTGCGCGGGTGATCCGGGAGGTCGAAAACAAACTCGCGACCGGCCTGAAAAACCCTCGTGGCCGGGTAAAGAAGGCCTGAGCGACGCCGTTCAGTTTGTTGACACGCCACCGAACTGATGGCCGGATTCGCGTTCATGCACATTTCGAAGTCGGGTTTCACACGGAACATGTGCCCCCAGCGCGCATTGCTCTGCTATCAGGTATGATCAAAAACGCCAATAGTTGGATCTAAGAAATATGAAGCGGATGCGAATTACTCTATTGGTGGCGGCTGCCTGCACAAGGATGGCCGTGATCCTGGCTTGCCTGGCCGCTCTCGCTCATGCCCAGCTTATTCCTCAGGGCTCCAAGCTCCTGGGTACGGGTGCGATCGGCGGCTCGTCACAAGGACGATCCGTCGCGCTTTCCTCGGACGGCAATACGGCCATTATCGGCGGAGATTCCGACAACAACTTCACCGGAGCCGCATGGGTGTTCACTCGATCCAACGGCGCATGGACGCAACAGCAAAAGCTGACCGTGACCGACGTTGTATCTTCTTTCGGACTGTCCGTTGCCATTTCCGGCGACGGCAACACAGCCCTTGTCGGCAGCAACAGCCAGGTCATCGCGGTATGGGTTTTCACGCGTACGAACGGCGTTTGGAGTCCACCTCAGAAGTTGAGCCCCACCGGTTCAGTGGGCTTTCCACAAATCGGGTATTCGGTGGCGCTCTCTGCCGACGGGAACACGGCTTTGATCGGCGCGCCCTCTGACACCGCTGGCGTCGGAGCAGCGTGGATATTCACCCGCACCAATGGCCTCTGGACCCAACAGGGCAATAAATTGATCGGCGCCGGTGCAACCGGTCTCGCCAATCAAGGCTACGCTGTCGCGCTGTCCGCCGATGGAAACACGGCGGTCGTCGGCGGACCGGCCGACAATTTCATTGGAGGCACTTCCATCGGAGCCGCCTGGGTCTTCTCCCGCAGCAACGGTTTATGGAACCAGGGAATGAAACTGGTCGGCAATACGACCGACGGTACGCGGCAAGGCTCGGCGGTTGCTATTTCCGGCGACAGCAACACGGTGTTAGTCGCCGGACCTTACGGTGTGGGCGGCGGATGGGTCTTCGTCCGGACCGGCGGCGGGTGGACACAGCAGGCAGGCCCACTCGCTGGCGCGAATGCTGGAAAATTCTCGGGTGACGGTACGTCTGTGGCGCTCAACGCCGATGGAAATGTCGCGATCGTCGGCGGGCCTGGGGACAACGACGCATGGTTGTTCACGCGCGCGAACGGGACGTGGACCCAGCGGCAGGAGGTCACCACGTCCGACATTGCGTCTGTTTTCTCGCAACTGGGCTACTCTGCTGCAATCTCGGCCGACACCACTACCGTGCTGCTAGGAGCGCCAGGCGACAACCCGAACAATGTTCGGGGTGTCGGCGGAACGTGGGCCTTCTTCGCGCCACCCACATCCATTGCAGCAACGGCCGGGACACCGCAGAGCACATTCGTAGCCTCCGGGTTCGCAACCAGACTGCAAACGACGGTGACGAATTCCTTAGGTTATCCCTCGCCCGGAGTGACGGTAACGTTCACCGCGCCGAGTTCGGGTCCCAGCGGCACGTTTCAAAGTGGTTCGAATGTTGTGAATATCGTGACGAATTCCGCGGGTATCGCGACCGCGCCGCCGTTCACCGCCAATCGCCTGCCAGGACCCTATACAGTGACCGCATCCGCGGCAGGCCTCGTGACTGGAGTAAACTTCGCTCTGACCAACATCCCGTTGGCGGTGAACATCACTCTGCAGACCTCGCCGCCGAATCTGCTCGTAAGCTTCGACGGCGGAAAGTTTTCTGCCGCGCCACTCACGCAGCAACTCGTTCCCGGTTCGAGCCACACAATTGCGACGCAGCCGGCGCAGACCAGCGCATCGGGAACTCCGTATTCGTTCATGAGTTGGTCCGATGGCCAGCCGCTCTCGCACACGATCGCGGTCCCCATCGCCGATACAATCTACACCGCAATATTCGCACTCACTCCGGCGATCAACGCCGGCGGAGTAGTGAACGCAGCCAGCAACGCCCCCATCGGGGCGGTCGGCGGTATCGCACAAGGCTCGATCATCAGCATTTATGGCGTGAACATCGGTCCCGCCGTAGGAGTAAACGCAACAACTTTGCCATTGTCATCGAGTCTTGCAGGCGTCACCGTCGCCGTTAGGCCCGTCAGTGGCAGCTTCGGTCTCAACGCCTATCCGACTTATGTGTCGGCCGGTCAGATCAACGCGATCCTGCCGTCCAAAACGCCAGTGGGTCTCGAAAACGTGACCGTCACCTTTAATGGCGTAACCAGCCAGCCCGCGCCGATCCAGGTATTGAGCTCAACCTTCGGCATTTTTACGGCGAATTTCGGATCGGGTCCCGCCGCCATCATCGATGTGAGCACAACCGATCCGTACCTATCCGCGACGAACGCCGCCCGTCCCGGCGATTCTCTGGAACTCTTCGGAACGGGCCTGGGCCCCGTAAACGCTCCCGACAACGACGCTCCTGGCGGCGCCATTTCGCCGACCGGCATCACCGTCCAAGTGATCGTCGGCGGCCAAGCGATCACACCCATCTATGCCGGCCGTTCGCCCCAGTTCCCCGGCGAGGATCAGATCAACTTTCAGCTTCCAGCCGCGGGCCTCGTCGCGGAAGGCTGTTCTGTTTCAATCTCCGTCGTGGTGAACGGGGTTAGCAGCAACACTGCGACACTGCCGCTTGCAAGCGGTGGAGGAGCGTGTTTGTGAGCGGAAGGCGATCCCCGCCAGTCCTTGCCGTCTAGTACTCTGCCTGCACAAGCCGATGCAGCTGGGGCGATGACGAATGGGCGATGGGCCAGTTGTCAGCACTCACGTCCCGTGATACCTTCAGATTCGGACGAGAGCGTCTTGGAAAGCGAGGGCACGGCGGATGAACCGCAAAGACTGCACTTTCTGTTTTCTCGTACTTACGCTTGCCGCATTGGGCGGTTGCTCCGGTGAGCCAGCCAAAGAATCCAAGAAAGCCGGGACTGCACCAGACAAGATCCAGGGAAAGGCCCAGATTATGTCGGCGGAAACAACCGCGACCGATGAAGCGCTGAACGCGGGCGGACCTTCCGTGTACCTTTTGGAGGGCATGCATCGCTACCGCCTGTTCTTCAAGACGACCGTTAAAGTAGAACCCGGGAACGAGTACATTGCCGAGGGTGTCAATGCGCAAAAGGCCATTGACGAGATGGGCGATCCTGATCAGGGCAAGAACGGCTATCCGCTCCCCACAAGCTGCGAGCGTGTCGTCCAGAGGGTCTGGCCCGGCCTTGCCTTCGATGTAACAGATGGACATGCGTCGGCTTTGCGCAACAGGGTGAAACGGTATCCCGCCCGGCCCGTATTTTTGGTCACGCGGCTAACGCCTGTTGGCGACGCGTCCGCGACGCCGAAGAAAGCCGCCAAGGCGGAAGATGCGGATCTCCCGGAAGTTTCTGTCCCGGCCGATAAACAGCGCGCTCTTCTGATCGAGGGATCGGCTGTTCAACCCGCGCCGCTTTGGGAACCCACGGGAGGAACAATTCGTTGCAAAGTCGTCATCGGCAAGGACGGGAAGATCTCGGAGCTCCAAACCGGCGCGCAGCTTTGTGAAGCTGTGCCGTGGTCTCAGTTCCGCTATCAGCCTCCGGTTAAGGGCGGACACCCCGTCAAAGTAAATACCGAGGTTGAGGTGCGCTTCGAACCGCGAAAATAAAAGCCTCGGCTTACTGGCCCCACGGCCGGCGCGCCCTGATTGATTTGGAAACCACCTCAGTAAAATCGGCGATCATTTTACGCGGCGGCGGCGCTTGAACGACTTCTTGACCGCGCTCTTCACGACGGACATGCCGGTTCCCCGCGCGCCGGCCGGAGCCGCTTGTTCCATCGCCGCCTGGATGTAGCGCGGCACGAAAGGACGCTCCACATCGCGCTGGCTCCTGAACTTGATGTGGCGCATGGTTTTTCCGCCGCCTTCGAGAACGCGATTTGGATCCGGCAGCGAGGCGCCGCGCGGGAAGCCGAGATTCACGTGCCGCGCGTTGGTCGCGATGTAGCAGAACATGTCCTTCATCTTTCCGCTGAACCCGAACCAGATGGCGACCGTGTACACCTGGTAGATCGACTCGGAGGCGTCCGGCGCCTCCTCGAGAACAATCTCGCGCAGCGCCAGAGCGAGGTCGGAGATGTGCCGATCGTAGGCCTCGAGGAATCCGAGCAGTCGAGGGTCGGGCGGACGTCGCTTGGTCAAACTTGCCATGCTGGGACCGAATATACACTAAAATTCCATGCACCGGACTCAGGTTTCCCGAGAGCGACATTCATCCCTGCACACCGATTGAAACCGTTGCCTGGCCCCTCCCTTGCCTGTATATACCTTGACACGTATATGCTCTGTGGAGTATACTAAGCGAGTGGAATCTGTGTTCGAAATCATTGCGGAGCCGAACCGCCGCGCGATATTGAGCCTCCTGGTCGCGTCACAACAGTCGGTTGGAGCGATCGAGCATCAGCTTCGTATGCCGCAGCCGACCGTGTCAAAGCACCTGCGAGTGCTGCGCGACGCCGGTTTCGTGGAATCCACGGTGGACGCACAGCGCCGTCTCTACCGGCTGAAACCTGAACCATTTCGGGAGGTGGATGCCTGGCTGGCTCCGTTCCGCCGGTTCTGGTCCGCTCATGTGGATGCTCTCGAACGCCACCTCGACCGCATGGATCACATGGATCAATCGGCAACACCAACGAAAAGGAAGACAACGAAAAAACGACGCGGCCCAAACCGCGAACGACACAAAGGAGAAACGAAATGAAAATCAAAGTGACCAGCGTATACGTGGACGACCAGGACAAGGCCCTGCGCTTCTATACGGAGGTACTGGGCTTTGCCAAGAAG
>WNFJ01700699.1_pt2 | contig 39809 bp, 46 predicted proteins | sample 5400461 | NCBI WGS metagenome assembly WNFJ01 (sample SAMN13153349, study PRJNA577476) | soil metagenome | isolation source: 115 cm saprolite on Douglas fir-dominated hillslope | place: USA:California | collected 2013-09-17
TCCTGCGCGAGATACCGCGCACGCCCACCGGCAAGGTGCAGCGCCGGCGGGTGGCCGAGTTCGTCGCTCAGCGGCCGGCCGCGCAATGAAGTTCGCCGTGCTCGGCGCCGGGGCGATCGGCGCTTACGTCGGGGCCGCGATCGCGCGCGGCGGCGCGGACGTCACCCTGATCGCCAGGGGCGCGCACCTGGCGGCGATGGCCGAGCATGGGGTCCAGGTGCTGTCGCCCCGCGGCGACTTCACCGCCCATCCGCGCGCGACCGGCGATCTGGCGGCGGTGGCTGACGCTGACGTGGTATTCGTCGCGCTCAAGGCCTACAGCCTGCCCGAGATCGCCCCGCGCCTCGGGAAGCTGCTCGCGCCCAGTGCCGCAACCATCTGGGCGCAGAACGGGATCCCGTGGTGGTACTTCCAGTCGCTCCGGAATAACGCGGGGAGCGCCCGCCTGGAGAGCGTGGACCCGGGCGGGGTGATTTCCGCCTCGATCGGTCCCGAGCACAACGTCGGCTGCGTGGTCTACTGCTCGACCGAGATCATCGAGCCGGGGGTGATCCGCCATATCGAGGGCACCCGGTTCACCCTCGGCGAGCCTGACGGATCGGCGTCCGAGCGATGCAGGCTGATCTCGGCTGCATTCGCCGCGGGCGGGCTGAAGGCGCCGGTCGAAGCCCGGTTGCGCGACCAGATCTGGCTCAAGCTCGTCGGCAACGTAGCGTTCAACCCGATCACGGCACTGACCAGGGCGACGCTAGGGGAGCTTGGCACGGTGCCCGAGATGCATGACCTGCTCCGGGCCATCTTCACCGAATGCGCCGCGGTAGCCGGTCGGCTGGGGATCAGCTTCCCGGTTTCGCTGGACCGGCGGCTCGAGGCCGGGCTGGCCGTGGGGGACCACAAGACATCGATGCTCCAGGACCTCGAGGCGGGGAAGCGGCTCGAGCTGGACTGCATGACCGGAGCGATCGCGGAGCTCGCGGAGCAACTCAACATCGACGTCCCGCATGTACGGACTGTCCATGCCTGCGCAAAGCTCCTTGACCATCTGGGGACGCAGCATCATAAAGTCGTGTCCGGCTGATACCGGCCGCGGAGCTTCAAGTGCTGCTTCTGGTGGCGAACCAGAACCAGAGCGCGGCAGCTGCGGTGAACGCGCCGAGCGCACAGACACCGGTCCACCCGGCTGCGCTGTAGACCACCGAGGCTGCCGCGGACCCGGCCGCGCCACCGAGGATGTAGGCGACCATATAGGCGGTGTTGATCCGGCTGCGGGCCTGAGGTCGGAGCGCGTAGATGGCGGTCTGGTTGCTGATGTGGAGCGCCTGCGAGCCGAGGTCGAGGACGATGATGCCTGCGATCAGCGCGGCGAGAGAGCTGGCACCAAGATCAAGCAGGCCCCAGCTGGCGAGCAGCATCACGGTGAGGACCGGCTGCGTACTTCGCGTACTTGACGTACTTGCCATCGTCATGTTAACTGGTGCCATCACCACAACGGAGGACGGCCACCATGCCTGCGGTTCACTATGACAGCTACACCAAGGCCCGGGAACACCTTAAGGACGTCTTGGACCAGGCTGAGAACGGCCAGGTGGTTACCGTCCGGCGCGAGTCGGTCACAGCAGCTGTGCTCGATGCTGGCCGCCTGCGGCATTTCCTGGCGTCGGTCGTACCCCCGTGCGCGAAGGTCGTCGCCGAGGCAGAAGGATGGTCAGCGTTCATCCCAGGGTTGCCAGTGGCTGGCGCGGGTGCCACCTATGACGCGGCGGTCGCCGATATGGCAGACGCGTTGCGCGAATACGCTGAGGACTGGCCCCGCTTGCAGCATGCGCCGAACCACCGGGAGCACTGGGGGCTCGTGCAGTTGGTTGCCCTGAGTGATGACGACCAGTTGCGCCAGTGGATCACCGGATCGGCGCAATGACCTGGCCGGCTCCCACCCGAAGTGACCATCAGCGCTTCTGCGAAGCGGAGGGCTGGGAGCCGGTGCGGAACGCCCGCGGGAAGACCAGCGGGCACCACGCTGTCACCTACGAGTTCCACCTGCACGACGGCAGGGTCCTGAGAACGCGGATCTCCCATCCGCCGGACGGAAGCACGTACGGGACGAACATCTGGAGCCACACCCTCCGCGACCAGCTTGACGTGGATGAGGCCACCTTCTGGGCATGCGCCCGCGACGGCGTGAAGCCAAACCGCGGGGGACCTGAGTTTCATGAGGCCGAGGCGCTGCCTGCCGACCTCGCGCACCTGCTGGTCACGCGGCTGCACCTCTCCAGCGCCGAGATCGCTATGATGACCCGTGATGAGGCAATTGCCCGCATGCAGGAGTTCTGGAGCCAGCCCGACTGAGCCAGAGCGCCGCTGCAGGGCATGGCTCCGTAATCATCGCCTGAGCGCACAGCGCGTCTCGCAGCTGCTGAAGACCGGAACCTGACGGTATCGGGAACGGCGTAGCGGACCTTTGCGGTGCTGGCCATGGTCACGAGGCCTGCCTCAGTGGCCGCCCGAGATGCTTAAGCGCCTGTCTACTAGCAGGGCTGGCAGGTGAGGGCACCGCACCGGGTCGTCTCATCGTCCCGAGTTCCAACGTCACCATGGAGACCACCGAGCTTCCAGCGCTGCCTGGGCGCCATCCAGCGTTGGCGGCGCGCGGGGGATCGGGTTAGAGACACACTCAGAACCATGAAGACCGAACACTGGAAGAACGAGCCAGAAGAACACGATTACCCAGCCGCTGTGTCCTACCTGTCACTCATTATGGACCCGGCCGCTGCCACCCAACTCGTCAGCGCCTTGCAGAAGGCCGGCCAGCTGGACCACCACAAGGCCAAAGACGTCCTGCGCGCGAGCCAGCTACCGTTGCTGGCCGAGGACGACAAGCACGTGGCGTCGGACCTCGGCAAGGTCAAATCGGGTAGCAAACTCTCACCCGTCCTCCTGGTGCGCGGCCAGCCCCTCCTTGTCGCAGACGGTTACCACCGAGTTTGTGCCAGCTACCACCTCGACGAGAACGCCGACATTCCGTGCCGCATCGTCGATGCTCCCGGATCGTGAACAGCCCCCGTCGCGACGGGACCCGGCTCTCAGAACCACCACGCCGCGGGATACGCCAGCGATCTGGCGCCTGCACGCTGGCAGCTAGTCGGCGATCGCCGGATACACGAGCGTCTTAAGCTGCCCGCGGAAGTTGAACGTGCCCGACGGCAGGAGTTGGGTCATGAAGACTACGGTGAGGTCTTCGGCGGGATCCACCCAGAAGATCGTCGACGCAGCGCCACCCCACATGTACTCGCCGGGAGAGCCGATGATCTGCGTGGCTGTGGGAGCCTTGGCGACCGCGACGGTGAGACCGAAGCCCATGCCCGCGAAACCCACCTCGCCGTATCCGCCGGGCATCGCGACCGACTGAAGGTCGCCGCCGGAGGGGAGATGGTTGGCGGTCATCAGCTCGACCGTCTTCCGTCCCAGGATGCGCACGCCATCCAGCTCGCCCCCGCCCAGCAGCATCTGGCAAAAACGCAGGTAATCGGTTGTCGTGGAGACCAGCCCGCCGCCGCCGGACAGGAACGAGGGCTCCTTCCGGTAACCGCTGCACTGTGGATCGTCGACCACGACGAGTTTCTTGCTCGCATTACGGCGGTAGCACGCGGCGAACCGGCCCACCTTCTCGTCGGGCACCATGAACCCTGTGTCGTTCATGCTGAGGGGCTCGAAAATCGTCTCCCGCAAATAGTCGTCGAAGCGCTGCCCCGAGATGATCTCGACGAGCCGTGCGCACACATCCGTCGATACCGAATAGAGCCAGTGCGTACCGGGATGGAACTCCAGCGGATAACCAGCATAATGCTCCACCATGGTCTGCAGGGTGGTGCCTGGGCCCCGCCGCGACCCCGGCGCGAATCCCTGGCCAAGTTCGACATTGTCGGCCGAGAACAGCTCCTGCAGGGTCCGGCCGCCCGCGAAGCCGAGGCCGGACACGTGCATCATCAGGTCGCGCACCGTCATCGGCCGCTCCGGGTCGACGAGCTGCTCCGACCCGTCCTCCGCTCGCTCGCGCACCTTCAGGTCGCGCCACTGCGGGATGAAGCGAGTCACGGAATCGCTGAGCTGGAACGTCCCCCGCTCATACAGCGACATCAGCGCGACCCCGGTGATCGGCTTAGTCATCGAGTAAATACGCCATATGGTGTCCTCCTCGACGGGCATGGACCGTCCGAGGTCCCGGGACCCCAGCGACCGGAAATAGCCCACGTGACCGTGGCGGGCGACGGCGACCTGGCAGCCGGCGATGCGCCCAGCGTCGACGTAGCGGTGCTGCAGGTGCTCGGTGATCGTTCCAGCCGGCCTTCGTCGAGTCCCGCCCCAACCGGGTTGACCTTCATGCGCTTACTCCTGTCGGGTCGGCGGGCGGCCATCCCGCGGGTTACGGTGCCGGGATCTGCGCCACCGAGCATTCCGAAAATACGCTATATCCCAGTTGGCCCGCGACGACACCCGATCCCGGACACCGGCGACATCGTCGCCGACATGCGGACATCATCACTCACGCGGTACAGCTGCTCACCGACCCCGGCTTCGGCCCGCCGTGGGCCAGGGGGAGCATCAGTGCAACTTTCTGCGGGTTTGACCAGCAGCGCCGATCGCCTGGGCGTAAACCTCGTCGGGCACGTCCTGGGTCTCGGGCAGCAGGGTCATCGCGTCGGTGAGCGCCAGCGCGGCACGTTCCTGCTCGGTGTACAGATTTGTCTCCCGCCAAGCGCCGAGCAGGTAGATGCGCCGTTCGGTCTCGCCGAGCTTGCGCGCGTTCCGAGTGTGCAGGTCCAGGCAGAACGAGCATCCGTTGAGCATCGAGCCGCGGATCTTGACCAGCTCGATCAGCCACTGGTCGAGCCCTGCGTCGGCCGCGGCCTTCTCGACGAGGGTGTGCAGCTGGAGCAGTTGCTGGTACGGCTCCGAGGTCCGCCGGCTGAGCTGAATCCGCTGCGTCATGGTCTTCAACGTTAGCGGCAAGTCGCATATGAATACTGGCCCGCAGGAAGGGCCTGCAGATGCGTATTCCGGCAGTACCGGGCGGGCGGTGCTCTGGCCTGCTTCGAGTTGGTTGAAGGCGTGGCTGCGGCCTCCAGCTTCGGGATATCCGTTGGCCAGGAGGGCATCGGGCCAGCGAGAATCGGGCCATGGAGCATCTGTCGCGTCAGCGCCTGGAAGCGGGGCTCGGCCAGATCCGTGATTCGCCCCGGGATGATGGCAAGATCGTCCTGGTGGTCCGCCGCCCAGCCGTGGGCGTGCGGGAGCTGCCGGGCGAGGTGATGCTCGACCCGGTAGCCGGCCTTGCCGGGGACAACTGGCTCGCCCGCGGCAGCAGGAACATGCCGGACGGATCGGCTGACCCGCAGCGGCAGGTGACGGTGATGAATGCCCGGGTGGCCGAGCTCGTCGCGGGCGGGACGGACCGGATGCCGCTGGCGGGCGACCAGCTCTACATCGACCTCGATCTCAGTGTTGCCAATCTCCCGGCGGGCAGCCTGCTCACGGTCGGCCAGGCCGTGTTGCAGGTCAGCGACGCCCCGCACCTCGGCTGTGCGAAATTCGTCGAGCGGTTCGGCGACGAGGCAATGCGCTTTGTCAACTCTCGCGTCGGCCGGCAGCTGCGGCTGCGCGGGATGAACACTCGTGTGGTGCAACCGGGTATCGTCCGCCCCGGTGACATCGCCACAAGACCCCCCGTGGCCGCACACCAGCCCTGAGAATTGCCTGCAATCCAGGCCGCCATCCAAAGATCACCGCCCCGGGTTGCCACAACAAGATCCGCTGACCCCGATGCGCGGCGCCGTGCTCGAGCGCCTTGCGCGCGTCGTCAGGTTGGGGCGCGAAGATCAGCCGCAGGATGTTTGGGCCAGTGCGCTGGGTTCTTTCCACGGCTGTCGAGCCAGAGGGCCCAGAGCTCTATTGTGCCGATCTGGAGCAATCCAGCCGAAGCCCAGGGATCCCCGGCAAGACGTGCCCTGATTTCGTTCTCATCCGTAGCCTCGATGACATGCAGCGTCTGCTCTCCGTCGCCGACTGGGCCGCCGAGGACGATAAAGCCATCATCGACGAGCCCGTCCATGAATGCCGCGTGCCCATCCCAGCCCTCTTGCTCCCGGATCTGACGCGAGGAATCCCACCGTGGGCCGTGGACCAATCTGACCGCGAAATTGGCCATGGCTGGAGCGTACCGGGCGCTACCGACACCCCAGCCCCGGCCTCTGCCTGGCTCCACGTCGGCCATCTAAACGTCCGGTCATGCCGCGAGCTGGGCGGGCGCATAGGAGCCCAGGGCTGTCGGACGGTGTGCATCAGCCCTGGGCCCAGAAGTCGCGTTCTTCCACGACAAGCCCGTCGGCCCTGAAGCGCAGCAAGGACACCCCGGCCAGATTCTCGGTGCCGCCATCTGTCAGCCTGGTCTGCGCGGTCCAGGGCACAGCAGCCTGATCGCCGTCGACGATCGGCGTGCCGAACCGGCACTGGGCCGACTCCTCCTCCGCGAACACGCGGGACAGGTAACCCGGCTCCGGCTCGCGGAACGGATGCTGCTGCCAGAACGCGCCCTCGGCATAAAGCGCGGCGATGGCGGCGGCCTCATGCTCGCGCCAGCCGCGCTCCCACTCATCTGCCCACTGCTGCGCTGCCTCTCGCGTGTCCACGCGCCAACAGTAGCCACGGGCACCGACAGGCCGACGGCCCAACTGGCAGGGATGACGAGGTGGCAGGGATGACGAGGTGGCAGCGCCTAGGACGCCTCTGAACAACGTTGGCCGCGTGAGTAGCCTGGCAGCCGTCCTGGCCGGTTATTGCGGCGTTCTGGCTGACGGGGAATGCGGGTATCGCCAGGCCAGCGCCTGATGCCGGGCACGTTCGGGGCCGGGCTGGCGTTCGGGCCGTATATGGCAGGCATCGGGCTGCGGACTGGCGGCCTGGTCAGGCCAGGACCCAGGCCCCGCCGTCGCGGGCCAGCCCGGCCTTGACCAGGGTCCGCAGGTTGATGGCGCCGCACCGGTTATGCAGCCAGGCGTCGTTCTTGGCGGCGCCGATGTAACGGAGCCGGATGCGGCGGCCATTCTGGGTAGCGGTCCAGGCGATGACCCGTTCGATCATCGACCGGGTCGGATAGGCGCGCTTGAACTCGTCGGTGCGGGCCTGCGCGCGGGCGGCGCGCAACAGCCCCTCGTGCGGGTGGATGGTCATCGACCGGCCGTCTTTGGCGGTGGTGCAGCGCGTCCGGAGCGGGCACCCGGCACACAGCTGCCCGAAGGTGACGGTCCTCTTGCCGCTCATCAGCCGGGTATGCCCGGCCGGGCAGGTCACCGTGCCCTGCTCCTCGTCGATGATGAAGTCGTCCAGGGTGAACCCGCCGGGCACCGCCGGGCGCAGCGGCCCGGGCTTGATCACCGTGTCGTGCCCGGCCTCGCGGTAGTCAGCGCGGGCCTGGCCGGAGCCGTAGGCCGAGTCACCATAGACCTCCAGTCCCTGCTCCTCCCGCGCAGCCTGCTCCTCCGGCGCGCCCCGCGGACCTGCGTCATCGTCTGCCCCGGCATCCGGCGCCGCCGCCGGACCGGGGCCGGGCCCGGCGGCCTGGCCAGCGCTGACGCGGCGGTACCGGTCGCGGCTGGCCATCTTCACCCCGTTCTCCGCGTCCGTGCTGCCCTCCCCGGCGGCCATCGTCATCTCGCAGTCGGTGATCAGCCCGGTGTCCGGCTCGGCCGCCACATGCCCGCGGAACCCGTCCCGCCGCTTCGACTTGCTCTTGCGGGTATGCCGCGCCTCGCGGTCAACGGTGCTGATGACCCGGTCGGGAGCGACTTTCCGGGCGATCCGCCACCGCCCGTCGGTCCCGTCGGAGTCCTCCGCGGGCTCCACGTCCTGCCCGGCCACCAGCGCCAGCAGCCCCAGCGCATCCGCCGCCGCATCATCACGCTCTGGCGAAGCCGGGCCGGCCAGCTCCGCCAGCACCGCCAGCGCGTCGTTCACCAGATCGCTGACCAGGTCCTGCCTGGCCTGCGGGTCGTCCCAGTCGATATCCGGCTTGCCCGGCTTGCTGTAATCCAGCCTGCACACCCGGGCGATCACCTCGCCAGCGCCGGGCACCACCCGGGCCACCTTGCGCATCGCGGCCACCAGCTGCGACACCGTGTCCATCGTGGCCACCGCGTCGTCGAAAACAGTGGAGTCCACGCAGCGCCTGCGCCGGCCGCGCAGGATCCCGGTTTCCGCGATCACCTGCGCGACCGCGTCGAACACCCGGTCCGGCCGGTCCGAGGCGGCGATCCGCTTGCGCCAGTACACCAGCGTGGACGGGTCGAAGCTCACCTGAGTCAGCGACCGGCCGCAGGCCACCTTCCACCGGATATCGAACTTCAGCGCATCCGCCGTCTGCGGATCCGACAGGTCATACAGCTCCTTCAGCACCAGCACGCTGCCCACCAGGTCCGCCGGCAGCGACGGCCGCCCGGTCGCCGACGGGAACAGGTCCGCGGTGAAGCTGTCGGGGAACAGCTCACCGCGATGCTGGGCAAGGAACGCGAACACGCTGCCCGGCGGTACCAGGTGCCCGGCGATCATCTCCGCGTCCAGCAGCTCCCGGTCCGGCCGTGATCTACCCTGCATGAGAAGATCATCCCAGAAGATCGAACACATTGCCGGCAGGAACACTGAAGCAGCCGCGGGTTATTCAGAGCCGTCCTAGGGCTTACTGAACCTACGATGGCGCGTTCTTCTACCCTCTGCCGACAAGGCCCGGCCGCCGGTGAGACCCGAATGCCGGCCTGGGTGCGCTGCCGGCGGGCCGGGCGGCGCCAGACGTAGCATCGGCTGATGGAGTTCAGCCGGGAACTGCGGGAAGCGGTGATGTCGGGCGACATCACCGTGTCCTTCCGGCTGTGGCGCCGGCCCAGGGTGAGGCAGGGCGGCCGGTACCTCGTCGGTCCTATGCAGATCGAGGTCGACTCCGTGGAACTGATGCCCTTTGCCGCCGTCACGCCGGGCGACATCCGGCGATCAGGGGAACGCGACCGGGAGTCCTTGCGCCAGCGCGCTGCCCACGCCGGCCCGATCGCCGACGACACACTGCTGTACCGGGTGGAGTTCCACCTCGTCAGGTCACCGGCACGTGAGCACCCCAGGCTGGATGCTGACCTCTGAGGCTCACCGCCCGTGCGCGATGACTGCGTCCTGCAGCTCCATCTCGCCCTGGCCCGCGCGGCCCAGGGTCATGGACACTGCCTCGGGGAGACCGCCCTTCATGCCCGGCCCGGCTGTCCTGCACCCCCGACGTTATTTAGCTAATTCTGACTAGTGATAGAGTGCGGTCGTGACGCACAACAGCCCAGGACTCGCGGCGCTGAGCAGCCTCGATGACCGGGTGCGCGGGCGCCTGTATGAGTTCGTGTCCGGGCAGGCCGAGCCGGTGGGCCGGGACGAGGCGGCTGCCGCAGCCGGGATCGGCCGTCCGCTGGCCGCCTACCACCTGGACAGGCTCGTCGAGCTGGGGCTGCTGACCGCCTCCTACCAGCGTCCCCGGGGGCGGGGAGGCCCAGGAGCTGGCCGCCCGGCGAAGATGTATGCCCGCTCCGGGCGCGAGTTCGCGGTTACCGTGCCGCCGCGGGAGTACGAGCTGGCGGCGCGGCTGCTGGCCCAAGCTGTCGAGTCCGACCGCGGCGGCGCGAGCCGGGCCGCGCTGGATGACGCCGCGCGGCAGTTCGGCGCCGAGCTCGGACGGCGCAGCGTGGCCAGCGACGCCCAGGGCGGCGCGCGGCAGGCCATGGACATGGCGCTGCGCGAACACGGTTTCGAGCCGTGCCAGGACGAGGATGGCACCGTCTGGCTGCGTAACTGCCCGTTTCATCAGCTGGCCGCCCGGCATCCCGGCCTGGTCTGCGGCATGAACCTGGCGCTGATCGAGGGCCTGGTCGCGGGCCTTGGAGCGGGCGGGGTGATCCCGGCCCTTGATCCTGGGCCGGGGCGCTGCTGCGTGGTCATCGGCGCCGGCCAGCCGGCGGGCCAGGATCAGCGGACCGAAGAGCCATGACGCAGGAGCTGACCCTCGTTTCGCCCGAGCAGGCGCTGTCAGGGCCGGAGTCGGACACGGCGGTATCCTCGCGCTCGGACCTGCAGGTGGTGGCCGGCCGGGCGGGCGTTGACCTGGCCGCGGCGCAGCGCGCTGCCGGAGACTTCCTGGCCGCGCTGGGGATCGACCTGGACCGGGACGAGCTGCGCGAGACACCTGCCCGGATGGCCCGCGCCTACGCCGAGCTCTTCGACGCCCGGCCCCTCCGGCTCACGACGTTCCCCAACGACGCGGGCTACGACGAGCTGGTGCTAGCGCGCGGCATCCCGTTCCGGACGGTCTGCGAGCATCACCTGCTGCCCTTCTCCGGTGTCGCGCACGTCGGCTACCTGCCCGGCGAGCGGATCCTGGGCCTGTCCAAGCTGGCCCGCCTGGTCGAGCACTTCGCCGCCCGGCCGCAGAACCAAGAGCGGCTGACCAGGCAGGTCGCCGACTGCCTGGCCGAGCGCCTGCGCCCCCGCGGCACGGGCGTTGTGCTGGAGGCCGAGCACGCGTGCATGACGCTGCGCGGAGTGCGGGCCATCGGCACCACGACCGTCACCTCCGCGCTGCTAGGCACGCTGCGCGCCGACGCGCGCTCCCGGGCGGAGTTCTTCGCCCTGGCCGGCGTGGCGCGCTGACCATAACGCCGCCGCAAGGCGGGAAGGAGAGGATCGCCATGACCGACGCACTAGCGGCGCTGAGCACGGCCGGGGTCTCGATCTGGCTGGACGATCTCAGCCGGGAACGTCTCCTCACCGGGAGCCTGGCCGGTCTGTCCGCCCGCGACCACGTGACGGGGGTGACCACCAACCCGGCCATCTTCGCCAGGGCAATCGCCGGCGGGGACGCCTACGCCCCGCAGATACGTGACCTGGCCGCCCGCGGCGTCGGCGTGGGAGAAGCGCTGCGCGCGCTGACCACCTTCGACGTGCGCTGGGCCTGCGACGTGCTCCGCCCGGCCTACGACACCACCGGCGGGGTGGACGGGCGGGTGTCGATCGAAGTGGACCCGCGGCTGGCCCGCGACACCGCTATCCCGACACCCGCTACGTGACCAGCCTGGTCGGCCCCGGCGTGGTCAACACGATGCCCGAGGCCACCCTGCGCGCGGTCGCAGACCATGGCCAGGTCCCCGCCGACTCCATACACGGCCACTACGACCAGGCGCAGCAGCTACTGGGCCAGCTGCAGGCACTCGGCATCGGCTACGACGAGGTCATGCAGGACCTCGAAGACGACGCCCTGGCTAAATTCGACGCCGCCTGGCAGCAGGCGGGCGACCAGCTGGCCGCCACCCTGCGAGCCCGGCCAGCACCACAGCAAGGGAGCTGACCATGACCACGGACACGACCTATGTAATAGTCGGAGCGAGTCTCGCGGGGGCCAAGGCCGCCGAGACGCTGCGGGCCGAGGGCTTCGACGGGCCGCTCATCCTGATAGGCGCCGAAACCGAACGGCCCTATGAGCGGCCGCCACTGTCCAAGGGCTACCTGCTCGGCACGGCCGAACGCGACACGATCTACGTCCACCCGCCGCGCTGGTACGCCGAGCACGACATCGACCTGCGCCTCGGCGTCGCGGTCACCGGCATCGACCCCGCCACGCACCAGGTGAGCCTCGCGGACGGCAGCCGCGCCGGCTATGCGAAGCTGCTGCTGGCCACCGGCTCCTCGCCCCGCCGGCTCTCCGTGCCCGGCGCCGGCCTCGACGGCGTGCTCTACTTGCGCACCGCCGGCGACAGCGACCAGATGAAGGAAACCCTCCGGTCAGCGTCGCACATCGTGGTGATCGGCGGCGGCTGGATCGGGCTGGAAACCGCGGCTGCCGCCCGTGCCGCCGGCGCCCGGGTCACCGTGCTGGAGATGGCCGAACTGCCGCTGCTGCGGGTCCTCGGCCACCAGGTCGCCCAGGTCTTCGCCGACCTGCACCGCGATCACGGCGTGGACCTGCGCTGCGGCGTGCAGATCAGCGAGATCACTGGCAGCGACGGCAATGCCACCGGGGTGCGGCTGGCCGACGGCCGCCACATCCCGGCCGACGCGGTCATCGCCGGGGTCGGGATCACCCCCCGCAGCCAGCTCGCCGCCGCCGCAGGCCTGGAGGTCGACAACGGCATCTGGACCGACGCGCAGCTGCGCTCCTCGCACCCGGACATCTATGCCGCCGGGGACGTCGCCAGCGCCTTCCACCCCCGGCTGGACAAGCACATCCGGGTCGAGCACTGGGCCAACGCGCTGCACCAGCCGCAGGCCGCGGCCAGGGCGATGCTCGGCCAGGACGTCGCCTACGACCGGGTGCCGTACTTCTTCACCGACCAGTACGACCTGGGCATGGAATACTCCGGCTACGTCGAGCCGGACGACTACGACGAGGTCATCTTCCGCGGCGACCCCAGCCAGCGCGAGTTCATCGCCTTCTGGCTCGGAGCCGGCGGCCGAGTGCTGGCCGGCATGAACGTCAACGTCTGGGACGTCAACGACGCGATTCAAGAGTTGGTACGCGGAGGCCAGACGGTGGACAAGGCGGCGCTGCGCGACTCGGACACGCCACTGGAATCACTCGCTGGACACGCTGCCGCCTAGGCGTCCGGCAGGTACCCCACGACGACCGGAGAGCAGGCGCATGAGCGACCAGCTTCTGCAGATACCAGAGAACCCACGATCCGGCACCGAGCCAGCCACAGGCAACGACCTCCCAGGCACCGAACCAGCCGAAGGCGGCGACGCAGCCTGCTGGGCCCACCTTGTCTGTCCCGACTGCGGCGCCATCGCCGGCGACGGCCACCGCCCGGACTGCCGAGCGCGCCCGCCAGCCTCGCCGCAGGACTGAGCCGGCAGCGGGCGGCTCGTTCACCGTCCTGCGTTTCGCCAAACCTGAGCTGCCGGACATCGTGTACATCGAGTAGCTCACCATCGCGGTCAGTCTGCCCGAATGCCGCGCCCGGCGGGCGGTCTACAGTGGTGACGAGGAGCAGAACGACAACAAAGGAACCTGCCTCCTGCCGGATGACAGGCCCTGCACAGGACGACGACTGCAAGATCGAGAAGGTGCTATCGTCCCGGATGGGAACGCCAGGAAAATAACCAAACTCAGAATACCCCGGACCGTACACACCCTTAAGGATCCCCGCGTGATCAACGACCGTTCGGCAATCCCATCCGAGCCGAGGCCGGAAGAACCCGACGACACCGTCGGCACCGCAATCGACGCATCAGTGCCGCACTCGGCCCGGATCTGGAACTACTGGCTTGGCGGCAAGGACAACTACGCCGTCGACCGCGCGGCCGGTGACCAGTTCAGTGCGATCTTCCCGCGAATCGTGGATATTGCCCGTGCCGACCGTAATTTCCTGGGACGTGTCGTTCGCTTCCTGGCAGGCGAGGCTGGGGTGCGGCAGTTCCTGGACGTCGGAACCGGGCTGCCGACAGTGGACAACACCCATGAGGTCGCACAGCGGGTTGCACCAGAGTCACGGATCGTGTATGTCGATAAGGATCCGCTAGTGCTCACGCACGCCCGGGCCCTGCTGACCAGCAGCCCGGAGGGCACCACCAATTACGTGGACGCTGATATGGCCGACCCCCACAAGGTCTTGCAAGAGGCTGCGAAGTGGCTGGACATGGCCGAGCCGGTCGCGCTGACGCTGATGGGGGTCCTCGGCCACGTCACCGACTATGCCGAGGCACGGTCTATCGTGGCCGGGCTGCTTGACGGGCTGTCGGCCGGCAGCTACCTGGCGATCAACGACAGCATCAACACGAGCGAGGCGCTTGAGGAGGCCCTGCGACAGTACGAGGCCTCAGGTGCCGTCCCGTACCGCACCCGCAGCCTGGAGCAGTTCGTCGGCTTCTTCGATGGCCTGGAGCTGGTCGAGCCGGGCGTGGTCTTGGTGGCGGACTGGCGGCCTGACCCTGGCTCCGTCCCCGGTCCTGAGATACCGCAGGTCGGGGCCGTCGGGCGCAAGAGGTGACCATCCCGTGGGCGGCGGCACGACGTCCTGGATCCCCGCGATTTCAGCAACCGTTATCGTCCCAGTTCAGGAGCACTCCGGGCTACGGGCCGGGTGGGTCAGCCGCGGAGCGATCAGCGCCTGTGAGACCGCTATTCGGGTGCTTGGCGCCCTCAACGGCCGCCTGCGGTTCCTGTCAGGGCCATGAGGCGGTGGCGTGCCTCTTCGATGGTCGCGAATACCGGCAGCCGCGCATGCAGGCCGGTGATCCGCAGCATCTTCACAACGAGCGGTGGCGGCGCGACGAGTCCGTAACAGCACCCTGCCGCCTCGGCCTCGTTGGCGATCCGGACGAAGGCACTCAGCCCGCACGCGTCGCAGAACGACAGGCCGGCGAGGTCGAGCAGAAGCAGCCGGGCGCGGCAGCCGATGGCTGCGCGGCCCTGCCGGTACAGGCCGTCGGCCGTGGCCAGGTCCAGTTCTCCCCGTACGCTCAAGACCTGGGTCTGGTCATCGGGACTAGACGTCGTGACGTTCGCGCTCTGGCTCACTGCCCGCCCTCCGCCGCCCGAGGCCGCGTTCCGCTAGCACCTTCGGGGTAACCGCATTGGCCCGGGTGGCCGTGCAAGGACCATATCACTGGCGTGCCTTTAGCCTCAATTGCCGTTCCCGCCCCCGAATTTCTTGCACGTGCATCAGCGCTTGCATTTATCTGTGCAAGCGAAAGGTCCATCCGTCCGGGCCGACACGCGCGTTGCGATCGATAGCAACGAGCCCCGGCGAGCGAGTTACCCCGTTGCTGATCACCGTCTGGGCGTGGGGCCCGCCATTGAGAATTGCCCAGTGACGGCCGTCAGACCGCTGGCCTGAGATGGCCACCGCCTGGCGATAAGCGGCCCTCTTGCCCTGAGGGTGTGGCGCCGATCGGCGGCAAGACGCCTCCGGGCCTCGCGGCGCGCCTGCGGCTGGGTCAGCGTTCTGCTCAGCGCTTGCGCCCCACCCCGCCCCACATGTTTGACGGGCTCTTGGCCTCGGCCTCGGTGTCGGGCCGCCATTCCTGAACCCGTACCACGCCCGGCTCGAGCATGTCCAGGCCGTCAAAAAAGCGCGCGACGTCGGGCCGGCGGCGCGGAGTGGTCTTCTCGTACATGAGTCGGTTGAGGCGTCGTATCATGTCGGCCGCCTGCGCTGGGACGATGTCAGAGGCCACATGCGACAGCGCCAGGTAACTCCCCGGCGGCACCGCGTCCATCAGCGTGGCCACGATCGCGTTCGGGTCCTCGTCGTCCCCGATCGCGTGCATGATCGCTATCAGCATCACCGCCACGGGGCGGGAGAAGTTCAGTGTCCGTGCCGCCTGCGCCAGGATCTTCTGCGTGTCCCGCAGGTCCGCGTCGATGTAGTCGGTGGCGCCTTCCGGGCGGCTGGTCAGCAGTGCTCGGGCGTGGCTGAGCACGACCGGGTCGTTGTCCACGTAGACAACCCTGCAGTCAGGTGCCACCGACTGGGCCACCTCATGGGTGTTGTTGGCGGTCGGGATGCCGGTGCCGATGTCGAGGAACTGGCGGATCCCCTGCTCCCTGGCCAGATAGCGGACCGTGCGGGCCAGGAAGGCGCGATTCGCCCGGACCGAGCGGACAATGTCCGGATAGGCCTGGATTGCCTGATCGCCTGCCTCTCGGTCGGCTGCGTAGTTGTCCTTGCCGCCCAGCCAGTAGTCATACACCCGGGCGACATGGGCAACGCTGGTGTCGAACGTCGGGTGCTCCTCCTCGCCGGAGGTCATGTCACCCGGCTGTTCGCCTGTCGCTGGTATGCCTTCGCTCGTCACTGGTGTCCCTTTCTGGCCTGCGGGCAATTCAAATGCGTACTGCTCAGCCGGCTGATCCGCGTCTGGCGCTAGATCTCCCGGGTGATCTCGGTGAGGAAGTGCGCGGTGCGGGCTGGCGTCAGGGCCTCCGCCGTGAGACGGTTCATGACCTCCATGTAGTGATCCACGTCGTCGCGGTTGTCCAGGTACAGGGCGCTGGTGAGGTGCTCGATGTATACGACATCCGCCAGCTCAGGTTCGCCGAAACGCAGGACGGTGAATGAGCCGCCCGCGGCGGCATGGCCGCCACGGCCGAACGGCACGACCTGAACGGTGACGTGCGGCAGCGCGGCTACCTCGATGAGCCGGTTCAGCTGCTCGCGCATCACCGCGCGCCCGCCCACCGGCCGCCGCAGCGCCGCCTCGTCCACGACCGACCACACGATCGGCGGCTCCGGCCTGGCGAGCAGGTCCTGGCGCTTGAGCCGCATGCTCACCCGGCGGTCGATCTCGTCCGCCGGTGCGGCCTTGTGGCCCAGCAGGGTGACGGCGCGGGCGTAAGCCTCGGTCTGGAACAGGCCATGCACGAACTGCATCTCGAAGGTGCGGATCACCGAGGCGGCCCCTTCCAGGCCCAGGTACGCCTCGAACCAGTCGGCCAGGACGTCGCCGTACTTCGACCACCAGCCCGGGATGTTGGCCTGCCGGGCAAGCGACAGCACCCCAGCGCGCACCTGCTCATCGGTCACGCCGTACAGGGTGAGCAGGTCGGCCACGTCCCGCTCCTTAAACCCCACCCGGCCGTTTTCCATCCGGCTGATCTTGGACCGGGAGGCCCGGATCTCATACCCAGCCTGGTCGTGCGTGACGCCTGCTGCCTCAGCCTCGGCAGGCGGCTCGCTGCCCGGTCGAACCGTGCTCATCGTGGCTCCCGGACCCGATGGAACAGCGCTCAGTGCCCGCCCTCTGCCGGAGAGCGGTCACCACGGCGCCACCGCATCGCCAGGCGGCAATACAGCGGCGCATACAGCACCATATCACCGCGTTGCCGCAACGCTAACACGCCATTCCCGCTGACCTTTCCAGTGATAACACGGCCCTTTCCGGTGATAACACGACGCTGCCGCCGGGGCACAGGTGATCGAACTCGCCGTGCTTCACCCCCGCCAGGAACGCCGCGACCTCGGCACGCGTATAGATCAGGGCCGGCCCGGAGGGGTGCCGGGAGTTGCGCACAGCGATCGCGCCACCGGGCAGCTCGGCGACCTCGACGCAACTCCCGGTGGGGTTGCTCACGCGGCTCTTGCGCCAGCGCGCCATCGGCAGCTGATCGGCCGGGATGCCGTTGTTGACGTGCATCGCTTCTCCCTGGGGTGGAGAACGGAACGTAACGCGAGGGGCGCGGCGCGGGCGCCGCAACGCCGGATGCAAGTGCAGCCTAACAGAGCAAGTGCACGTGCGAAGGACTAGTGCAAAACCGTTGTGCATAGAAATGTGTAATGGACCGTGCAGAAGGTGGTTGCAACGGCCACGTGCATGCGGAAGGATGCCGCTATGCGCTGCCCCAGGGCGGCGCGGCTGAATCGGACGGCGATGACAGTACATCCCTCGTGCCTCGCGGGCAGCCTGGCCGACGGCATGGACGGCCATTGGCTGGCGCCGGCGGTGGAGATGGCCGCCGTGGCGAGCGGGAGCTGGCCGTTGTCGCCAGAACCCGGCCCCGCGGCCTGGACGTGCTTCCCGCGGGTCGCCACCTGCACACCCGGCGTGGATGTCCGATCGATCCGCGCGGCCCGGGACTTCGCCGTCGCCACCGTGCAGCGGTGGGGCGCCACGCAAAGCTGCGAGGATGTTGCGATCGTCGTGTCCGAGCTGCTGACCAACGCACTGCGCCACGCGCTGCCGGACTCTGGCGAAGCCCGGCCCCGGTCTCCGATCCGGCTCGGCTTGCTGCAGCCCGGGCCTTGCCTATTGTGCGCGGTCGCCGACCCCAGCGGGAGGGCCCCGGTGCCGAAACACCCCGGCCTGCTCGCCGAGACTGGCCGCGGACTCCACGTCGTCGGCGCGCTCGCTGACGCGTGGGGCTACACCACATCCGGCGACACGGGAAAGGTCGTGTGGGCCATAATCAGGCACTGCGGGCCGGTCCGCAACCGGCTGGTCGAGGTCGCCGGTCGTGGCGACATCCCCGAGGGGTTCGGTCCAACGTAGGCTTAGCCGACGGTTTTACAGGGAGCCCCCGATCAAGATCTCAAGCTTGCCCTGAACTGCGCCGATGCAGTTTGGGCGTCCCCGCGCCACGTTGTCCAACCGCTCCTCAGCCGAACGGCTGCTACTGGCACTCGTGGCAGGAAGGCTGCGCCCCACAAGCTGCCAGGAGCCGTTCTACCGGTTTCGCCATTGCATCACGTTGCGCCGTGGGGCATCGCGCAGGATCTGTCCAGCGCAGCGCAGTCGGGCACTGGATCACCGGTGGGCGCGGACCAGGGCGCTTCGCCGTTCCAGTGATTCACCGAAGCAGCATCGACCGACCCGAGATCGCGCTGGGCTGGCTGCGCCGCCCCAAGGTGCGGGCGCTGCTCACCGAACTCGCCGCCGGGCAGTGTCGTCCCGCGTCCTCGTGCTGAACCTGGTCCTGCACGGCGAGGCGGCAGCCTGTCGGCTGACAGGGGCGGCGGGACCGGAGCCATTGTGGCTGACTTGGCGGTCTCTGTCCGGCCCATTCGGCTGCGACGCGCCCGACGTGCACGTCTGCGAGGAGGTCCGCAGGCGTTACCCAGGTCCACCTCGCTCATGAATATGACTGTCTGTGCGAAGAGATAGGAAGTGTGAGGATGGAAATCATACACAGATAGCCAGTAGGTGGGTACGATTTCCTGCCATGAGCCCCGCCGCTACGAACGATCTCCGGCGGCTGCTCGGCCTCACATTCACGTACGGGGAAGCCCGAGCAGCCGGAGTCGGCGACAAGCGACTCTACCGGCTTCGGGACTCGGGAGAGATCGTGGCGCTCGGCGGAGGCGTGTACCGGTGGGCTGACGCACCGCCGACGGATGATGACCTGGTCGAGATCGCCGAGCGCGTCCCGCGAGCGACGCTGTGTCTGGAGACGGCACTCGCCCGCCATGGGCTCATCGACGCGATCCCTGCGGCGATTGACGTCGCTGTCCCTCGCGGCAGCACCCGGCCCGTTCTCAGGGCACCATTCCGCCTGCACCAGTTCGACCGACGCACGTTCGAGCTGGGACGGGAACTGCTGAATGTCGGTGCCCGCCGACCGCTGGGCGTCTATTCCGAGGAGCGTTCCATCGTTGATGTCGTCCGGCTGCGCCACCGCGAGGGCAGTGACATCGCGTGGGAGGCGCTGCGACGATGGCTGGCCCGCCCCGGACGAAGCCCGGCGCAGCTGATCGATCTTGCGCGGCAGCTGCCGCGTGCCGAGCCGTCGTTGCGGCAGGCGCTTGAGGTCTTGTTGTGACCGGACCGACGCGCGCGACCCCGGCGGGTGCGTCTGTGGCAGCAGCGTATCCAGGCCACCGAATCTTGGACTGAGTAATCTGCCGTCTTCGGTGGCAAGCCGATCAACTACCCGGCCAGGGCAGGACGGTGAGGCTTGGCCATTGCTGGCGCCACCGTGCGGTCTTGGCCTGGTAGACGTGGTGGGGCGCGAGAACGGGGTTGGGCCGCACTACGAGGTTGAACACGTCGGCGAGCCCGTGCGGGGCGTAGATCCGCCACCGGCCACCCGATTGCAGGCGGACGCCGAGACAGGCGGTGGTCGCCTCGAACGTGTCGATCGCCGCCTCGGCGGATAGATGCGGGTGGCAGGGTACGCCGAACTTCTGCTCGTACCACAGGTGCACTCTGGCCTGGTTGCGGATCTGGACCGGGACGGCCAGGTCAGCGAAGACCTGGCGCCCGGCCCCGATCACCGCGTCTTCAGCGTCCCAGGACAGGTCGGAGCCGTCGAAGTAGGCGAGGTCATAGTCGAGAATGCCTGCCTCGGGTGGCTGGCTGGTGACCATGTTCCAGACGGTCTGATAGAGGCACCCGGCGACCAGGTACCAGCTGGGCAGGTTCATCGTCGCGGCGCGGGCGAGTACCTCGGCCAGCGTGTGGTTGCGGCGTAGCGCCGCCCGGAAATGCGCTACCTGCTGGTCGATGGGGAGCTGCCCGGCTCGCATGGTGAGCTTTCTATCAGGCCGGGCCTTGAAAGTTGCCCGCTCTGCCCCGTCTCCCACGATAGGCGCCGATCCCGTGCGAGTGGACGCCGGCGGACGCTGACCGACACCCACCGCTCCGGCGGTGGACCCGAACAGGGACGACCATCATGGCCGAGGCGCTAGGTCGTTAGACGATAACCTGCTGCGAACGGTCGCAGCGTGCGATCAGCGGGTGCTCGGCGGGCAGGGCAGGCCCTTGAACTCCGGGTGGTCGCCGGGGGTGGGATCGGTGAACCGGCAGCCGAAGAACGGTGACGCGACTGCCCTCGGATCGAGGATGTCGTCGCCAGCTGGCCGTCGGCCCGTGGTGATCCAGGACACGAGGGCGGAGAAGCCGGCCGACAGTTCGTTGGTCGTGTACCCGCAGTGGGTAACCTCGCGGATGGCCCGGTCCACGAACAGCCTGCCCTCGCCGTGCGCCACCATCATCTCGTCGTAGCGCTGGTCCATGGAAAAGGGAACGAACAGGTCCCCGATCCCGTGGATCGATAGCACCGGGATTCCGGGGTCTCCGTGAATCGCCGGCAGCTCCGCTGGGGACAAGGCGTCGGCCGAGGAGGTGGCGGTGACTGGAACCCGGAGCACGGCGCGGTTGAGCGCGATCTCCTGGGGGAGCATGTGGAAGGGCTGGTCGCTGAAGGTGTAGAAGGTGCGCTCGTTGCCAGCCACGCTGCCGTTGGCGAACCCGAGAGTGCCGCCGTTGAGCCCGGGGTACAGGCCGAACAAGAACGGGATCTTGGTCAGCGGGGCGAACCCGAAGGAGTTCCAGTAGCCGAGGGCACTCTGGAAGCCGGGCCGGGTGCCGCCGGATAGTTGCTCGACCGTGTCCGCCCACAGGGTCCCGGTCCTGGTCAGGTCAGTGGCGAAGGTCTGCCCGCCGGTCGCCGGGTTGGGCGTGATCCCCAGGGCCGGGAGTTCCGACTGGACAGCGGTCTGGTAGGCGGGTGCGTAGGCGGTGCCGGCGGCCAGCGTCGTCGGGTAGGTAATCGTGGTGCCGGTCAGCCCGGCGGCGGTGACGTTGGCGCCCAGGTAGTAGTCGAACAGGTCGTTGCCCGCCAGCACGCCGCAGTAGGGCATAGCGCCGACAAAGTCGCCCTTGTACGCCTCGATCTCGGCTGTGGTGATCTCGCCGCCCATCGACAGCCCGGTCATGATCGCCTGCCTCGGGTGCAGCCCGGTGATGGAGGGGAACGCCTCGAGCAGGTCGTGGGTGTCGACGACGCCGTCGCCGGGGTCATAGCCGTTCGTGGCGTAGCTCGACGCCGCCCACGCGTACCCGTGGTCGACGAAGTACTGGCGCAGCTGAGGTTCGTCGACCCACACCACGTTGCCGGTGCCCCGGAAGCCGTGGGCGTACATGACGAGCGTGCCGTTCCACTGCGGCGGGACCTCGATCCGGTAGGCGGCTCCGTCGCTGGCGATGCCCGTCCGCACCTGGGACTGCTGGCCGCCGGCGTTCGCGATGGACCCGAACGGGCCGGTGTAGGCCGACCCGTTGAACTCGCACGCCGGGTCGGCGATCTGGACGCCGGGGACGACGGTGCTCATTGTGGTAACGCAGCTGCTGGAATCGAACGCCGCAGGGGCGACGGCGCTCGCCGGGATGGCCCCGGCGGCGGCCCATCCGATCGTCAGCGCGGCCGCGCTGACGATCGTGGTGACGACACGGCGTGAGTGACGGCGGACCGGCATCGTGACCCTCCAGCCAGAATGACTGGGGGGAGCTTACCGGGAATGTGTTCAGCCGTGTTGCGGATCACGGATGCAGCTTCGCGATCGCTGAAAGTGTAAGTGTGCCCGAGGCCTTCGGCGGGCCGGGACCGATGCAAGATCAGCGGGGCATCACCTCGTTCGTGAACATGAGGGGTCTGCCTGCTGCCAGTCAGGCTCGGCACCGCGATCTCAGGTGCGCGGGTCGGCAATGGGCTACGGTGATCAAGGGAATGCCGGGGCAAAGGCGCCGCCGTCATTGGAGGTTGGCATGCACGTCAATGCTGGTGACACTGCCTGGATGCTGACCTCGACGGCGCTGGTGTTCTTCATGATGCCGGGGCTCGCGCTGTTCTACGGGGGGCTGGTAGGCGCGAAGAACGTGATCGCGACGATGGTTCAGTCCTTCGTGGCGATCGGCGTGATCAGCTTGCTGTGGGTAGTCCTGGGGTACTCGCTGGCGTTCGGCGCCGACCACTGGGGGGTGATCGGCAGCCTGCAGAACGTTATGCTGCGCGGCGTCAACGGCACGCCGAACAGCTACGCCCCCACGATTCCGTCGCTGGTGTACATGGCGTTCCAGATGAAGTTCGCCGTCATCACCCCGGCGCTCATCGCCGGGGCGTTCTGCGAGCGGATGCGCTTCCGCGGCTACCTGGTCTTCATCGGCCTGTGGTCGCTGATCGTCTACAGCCCGTTCGCGCACGCCGAGTGGGGCGGCGGGTTTCTCGGCTCCGGCGGCCTGCACGCGATCGACTTCGCCGGGGGCTCGGTCGTCCATGAGCTGGCGGGCGCCGCGGCGCTCGCCACCGCCATCTACCTGAGGCGCAGCCACCAGCTCGAGCGGCCGCACAGCGTGCCGCTGGTGCTGCTCGGCGCGGGGATCTTGTGGTTTGGCTGGTTCGGCTTCAACGCGGGCAGCGCGGTGTCCGCGGGGACGGTCGCCGGCTATGCGCTGGTGAACACCCAGCTGGGAGCGTGCACCGCGATGCTCGCCTGGATGGGCATCGAGTGGTGGCGCCGCCGCAAGCCGTCGGGCGTGGGCATCGCCACCGGCGCCGTCGCCGGCCTGGCCGCGATCACCCCGGCGTCGGGTTACGTGCAGCCGTGGGCGGCGATCATCATCGGCGCCGCGGCCGGGCTGCTCTGCTACGGCGCCGTCCACCTGAAGGACGTATTCCACTACGACGACTCCCTCGACGTGGTCGGCGTGCACATGGTCGGCGGCGCGATCGGGGTCCTGCTCACCGGCGTGTTCGCCAGCCTCGCCGTGAACGCTGCCGGCGAGGCCGGGGGCTGGACCCAGCTCGGCCGCCAGGCAGTGCTGGCCGTGGTCGGAATCGCCTACCCGTTCGTCATGACCTGGATCATCCTGTGGGTCACCGACCGCACCGTCGGGCTGCGGGTGAGTCCAGGAGACGAGGAAGCCGGTCTCGATCTCAGCGAGCACGCCGAGGTTGGTTACCAGCTGGAAGAAGCGGCAGCCGGCATCACGAGCGACGGTATGGTGGCCGCTCCAGGCGCGCCGCACGCAACCGAGGCGCAGTAAGCAAGCCGGCATACGGGGAACAGCCTCGCGTCGGAGATGCCCGAGAGCGTCTCGGCGACTGCTATCCGCGGCGGCAGGATTTATCTGGTCACTGCGGCCGCAGGGCCATCCAGACCGCGTGGGCGTCGGTGTCGGCCGGGTTGCGCCAGGTGTGCGGCTGGTCGCCGCGGAAGTGCAGGGAGCTGCCGGGCTCCAGCGCGAACGACTGCCCGGCGACGCTGAACTCGAGCAGGCCGTCGGTGACGTGCACCAGTTCCTCGCCCGGGTGCTGCATCGGCTTGCGCCCGCTGCTGGCGCCCGGCGTCACCGTGGCCCGCGCGCCGGCCAGCAGGAAGCGCGCATAGGGGCCGGAAATGCTGTTCAGCGTGATGCCCTTGTGCGAGGTGTAGACGGGGCGCACCTCATCGGCCGGCGTGAACACCGCCAGGTCATCTCGATTGCCGTCCTCCTCAACGAAGTACGAGACCGGGCGGCCCACCGCGCCGGCGATCTTCAGCAGGGTGGTGATCGTCGGCACCATCCCGCCCTGCTCGATCTTGTGAATCGCCGCGGCGGAGACATCGGAGCGCTCTCCGAGCTGCTGCAGCGACAGCCCCATGCTCTTGCGCAGGCTGAACACCTTAAGCCCGATGGAACTGACGATGCGCTCGAGGTCGTCCGCGGCGTCCTCGCCGTTTACCGCCGACTGTGCGTCGAGGCACGGCGGTCCTTGGGTACGCGGGAGTCGGTTCATGCGGGTCCCGTTCCGTCCGGGCGGATCATCTTGACGTTCATGGACGCCACGGCCAGTATAGTGTACGGAGCGTCGCGGATACTAAACGGTCGCTTCCCTTACTCGCATGAGGAGGGTACTGGTGACGCAGCGGATCGTGGTGATCGGCGGCGGCGCCGCCGGGATCGGCGCCGCTGGGGCGGCCAAGGCCACGGATCCGACCGCCGACGTACGCGTGTACACCGAATTCGAGGACGTCGGGTACAGCCCGTGCGGCATTCCCTACGTCCACGGCAAGGAGATCCCCGACTTCCAGCGCCTCTTCCTGGCCACCAAGGAAACCTACGAGGCCACCGGCATCGATATCCATTACGGAACGGAAGTCACGGGCTTCGACACCGGCCAGAAATCGGTCTCCGTCCGGGGTGAGGCCGCGGCGAGCTACGACAAGCTGATCGTGTGCACCGGCTTTGAGTACGCGCCCACCGGGGTGCCCGGCGCCGACCTGGGGGGCCTGTACTACGTCAAGAACATCCGCCGGGCGATGGAGTGGGACAAGGTGCTCGACGGGGTCAAGACCGCCGTTGTCGTCGAGGCATCCCCGCTCGGCCTGGAGATGGTGACCGCGCTGTGCCATCGCGGGATAGAGACGCACCTCATCGACCCGGACGCGTGGGCGCTGGCCACGGCGACCGACCCCGACATCGCGGGCCCGGTACAGGACTCCTGGCTCGAGATGGGGGCGAAGCTGCACTTCAACACCGTGCTGACCGGATTTGCGGGCGACAGCTCCGTGCGCGCGGTGATGACATCGGACGGGGAGATCGGCTGCGACCTGGCCGTAGTATGCACGAAGAAGCAGGCCAACACGGCCCTGGCCCGCGCCGCTGGCCTCAAGATCGGGTCGGCGGGCGGCGTCATCGTCGACGAGGGCATGGCCACCACCACGCCCGGGGCCTGGGCGGCCGGCGACTGCATCGAGGTCCCGCACAGCGTCTCGCAGATCCCGATCCAGGGCCTGTCGGGCAGTCACGCCTACGCCCAGGGCAAGGTCGCGGGCACCAACGCGGCCGGCGGCCAGCGGAACTACCAGCCGGTCAGCGTGCCCTGGGGGATGGTGGCCGGCGAGTGGATGATCGGCGGTGTCTCGTTCAGCGAGACGCTCGCGACCGCGCTCGGGATCCCTCACGTGGTCGGAGTGGCTGAGGGCATCTCCCGGGCGCGCTACTACCCCGGGGTCAAGAAGCTCCGGGTCAAGCTGCTGGCCGAGCCGGGCACGCTGCGGCTCATCGGCGCGCAGATGGTCGGTGCCGAGGGCATCAAGGAGCGCGCGGACTTCCTGGCCATGGCCGTCCGGACCGGGATCACGATCGGCGAGCTGGCCACGATGGAGAACGTGTACTCGCCTCCGATCGGCGCGCTGAACGAGCCGATCGCGCTCGCGGCGCAGAACCTGCTCTCCGGCCTGGGGCGCTGACATGGCGTTCTCACGCTGGCTGCGGGCCACCTCCGAGCGCTACCTGATGATCGCGGCTCAGCAGGACATCGCCGCCAAGTACGGCGTTCCCCCGCCCCGCAGGCCCCGCGGGGCGGGGGGGCGGGGCTGGCGAGAGGTCTTCTGGCTCCGGGTCTACGTCCCGGCCTACCGGGCCGTGCCCTGGCGCCTGCGATCCGCCATCATGCGGCAGATGCCCGGCAGCCACCGCATGAGGTGGACGACGGGCCACCGCCCGCGCGGTCCCGGGGCCTGAGTCAGGAACATATCCATCGTCCGTCAGTCCACACGACAGTCAGGAGCAGCCATGCCGATCACCGTCGAGTCGCCGCGCGCAGAGGCCGGCGAGTCGCTGTACAAGACCGAGGAGAAAGTATTCGACGACATCCGCGCAGAGCCGGGCGAGAAGGCATTTATCTTCATCCACTCCGTCCCGTTCGAGGGCTCGGTGTCACTGGTCAACCTGCTCACCTCGACCCGCCTGGTCCGCAAGGGCTTCGACGTGTCGATCATCCTCTACGGCCCCGGCGTCATGCTGGCCTCCCGGCACCGCGGCTACCCGACCGTCGGCACCGAGGGCTTCCCCGGCAACCTGGCCGGCAACCGCCAGATCGAGACGCTGCTCAAAGAGGGCGCCAAGGTCTACGCCTGCCGGTTCGCGATGGGCGCGCTGTACGGGTTCCGCGAGGAAGACCTCATCGACGGGGTGCAGGCGTTCAGCCCGCTCGACGTGCTCGACTCCGCCCTCACCGCGTGGCGGGCCGGCGCCTTCCAGCTCAACACGTGGACCGTGTGACAACTGCGCTCCGGGGGGTACCGCCAGGACATGCGCCGGCCGCCCGGCGCGCGTCGGCCGCCGGTGGCGGTTCCCCTGGCCGAGCCGCCCCGAAAGCGAGGTGACCAGCGCGTGGACGGCATCCATGACATGGGCGGGATGCAGGGCTTCGGCCACATGATGACGCCGCACGCCGGACCGCCGTTCGCGGAGCCCTGGGAAGGGAAGGCGTTCGCGCTCGGGCTGCTTGCCATTCGCGCTTCCGGTGCCAACCTGCACGCTTTCCGGCACGCTATCGAGCGGGTGCCGCCCGCCGACTACCTGAGTGCCTACTACGCCCGGTGGCTGATGGGCGCCCAGAACCTGCTGGCCGACAGCGGCATCGTGACCGGTGACGAGGTCGCGGCCAGGGCCGCGCGGCTCAGCGGCCAGGACGCGGAAGAGCCGCCGCCACCGCAGCCGCACAAGCCGGACATGGGCTCGGGCGGGCCGGGCAACCTGCGCAGCCTGGATACCCCGCCCGCCTTCGCGATCGGCGACGCGGTGCGGACCCGGGACGTCGACCCGGTCGGCCACACCCGGCTGCCGAGATATGTGCGGCGGCGGACGGGAACGGTCACCGCCATCCAGCCTGCGCAGGTCTTTCCCGACAGCGCGGCGCATTTCCTCGGCGAGGACCCGCAGCACGTGTACTCGGTGGAGTTCGGCTCGGCGGAGCTGTGGGGACCCGGCGCCGAGCCGTTCAGCCTCATCATCGACCTTTTCGAGCCCTATCTGGAGCCGACCACATGACCGCCGCCCAGGAACATCTCGACCCCGCACTCCGCGTCGAAGCGCTCACCTCGCTGCTGACCGAGCGCGGGCTCGTCGACCCGGCCACCGTCGAGAACTTCATCAAGACCTACGAGCAGTCCGTCGGTCCGATGAACGGCGCCAGGGTGGTGGCCCGCGCCTGGACCGACCCCGAGTACCGCACCCGGCTGCTGGCCGACGGGACGGCGGCGATCGCGGAACTCGGCTACAAGGGGCCGCAGGGCGAGCACATCGTCGTCCTGGAGAACACCCCTTCCATCCATAACGTCGTCGTCTGCACGCTGTGCTCGTGCTATCCCTGGCCCGTGCTCGGGCTGCCGCCCTCGTGGTACAAGGATCCGGCCTATCGGTCCCGCGTCGTCAGGGAGCCCCGGCGGGCGCTCGCGGAATTCGGCCTGGACCTGGACGCGAGCGTCCAGGTCAGGGTCCACGACTCCAGCTCAGAGGTCCGCTACATGGTACTGCCCGAGCGACCTCCCGGCACCGAGGAGCTGTCCGAGGAAGATCTCGCCGCCCTGGTCACCAGGGACTCGATGGTCGGCGTGGCGAGGGTGAGCGCACCGTGACCGGCCCGGGCGGCCATGCGGACACCGCCTACCTCCTGGATGCGGCGGGCCCGGCGGCACCGCCCAGGTACAACGGCGAGCTCACGTTCGCGGCGCCCTGGGAGAGCCAGGCGTTCGGTCTCGCGCTCGCCTTGTACGAGGCCGGCCAGATCGACTGGGAGGATTTCCGGCAGCGCCTGATCGTCGAGATCGGCATCTGGGAGGCCAGCCATGCCGCGAACGACGGCTGGAGCTACTACGCATGCTGGCTCAGCGCGCTGGAGCATCTGGTCAGCGAGCGCAGCCTGGTCGGCGACGATGATCTGCGGGCCCGCGCGGCGATGATCGCGGCACGGCCACCGGACCATGGCCCGCCCGGCCACCGCCACGATCACCCGCAGGACGCAGCGCCGGCGCCGTCGGGCGCCAGCCATGCCGGCTGACCAGCCGCAGACGAACTCGGTCATCGCCCGGTGGGAAGGCGGCTGGCGGTGCTGCGTGACCGCGGCCGGATTCGACCTGGTCGTGGACGAGCCGGAAAGCGCCGGCGGCACAGGCACCGGCCCGATGCCGACCGAGTACCTGCTAGCCGCGATGGCTTCGTGCTACGCGCTCGCGCTGCGCTGGTCGGCGGGCAAGCGCGGCGTGGAACTACCGGACCTCGCGGTCACCGCGACCGGCACCTATGACGGGCCGCGGTTCTGCCGACTCGTGCTCGACGTGGCGACCAGCGCCCCGGCGGATGTGGTCAGTCCGCTGATCCAGCCTGCGCTGCGCGCCTGCTACGTCTCCAACACGATCGCGACCTCGCCGCCCATCGAGGTAGTGATCGGCGGCATGCCGCCCCGCGGCCTGGCCGCCGATCTCGCCGGTCAGGGCCCGCCGGACGGCTGAGCGGATCTGGGGCATCTACACAGTAGATCTCACGAAATATGAGCTATATCCCGCTGAGTCCCGCCGCCGAGCCGCCGGTCCAGGTCCGCGAGAGCGTCGGCGAAGCATCCGAGGGGGGCTTCGGCGACGCCCGCGCCGACCTGCCCGGTCCCCGCGCTGCGGTGCAGGATCCCGGTGGTGATGGCGGGGGTGACGCCGAGCTCGACGACCCGTCGCACGTCCACTCCGAGCGGTGTGCCCGCCATCCCGAGGACCGGGATCTTGAACCTGCTTGACTGCCCGGCGCAGACCGACGCCAGCCGCTCGGTCAGGGCGGCCGCGCCCGTCATGGACCCGCCGACAAACTGCGCGACGGCGGGCGACCCGGCCGCGGCGGCCGCGCCGAGGCCGGTGAGCTCGAGGACCGCGCTGTCGCCGATGTCCCGCGCGCTGGTCTGGGCTCCCTGGTCGGGGTAGTACAGTGCGTGGCCGACGTCCGGTGCCCCGGTGGTGAACCACCGGTCAGAGCCGGCCAGCCGGATCCCGAAGGTGGTGCCGTTGCGCGCCATCGTGGTCACGATGGACCCGCCCGGGACCTGGGCCGCCCACTCGGTCAGCGACCGAGCCGCCGCCATCGCGATGGTCAGGAAGAACAGGTGGTTCCCGGACAGGAAGCGGGCGAACGCGACGCGGGCGGGATCGCCGAGCCCGGCCAGGTACGGGAGCCAGTCGCGGATGAGCAGGTTGGTCGCGGCCTGGGTCCGGACGTGTATGTCATCGCCCATGGTGACCGCCTGCGCCGCCAGCGCGAGCACGTCCAGCGGACCGGACCGCTCGAGGACCTGGCGGATCACGGGCGCCGCCACCTCACGGAGGAAGCCGAGCCGCGCGATCGCGGCGGCGTTGTCGCAGCCGAACCACGCGACGTCGCCCGGGCCCTGACAGACGGGCGCGTACGCGGTCGTGCCGCCCGCGGCGTTCTCGACGACGTAGACCGGAGCGCCGGGCTCCAGGGCCGTCGCCATCGGCACGACGATCCGGTGCTCGTTCGCTGGGCTAAGCCCGATCTGTTCGCGTTCCAGCATCCTGTGAGCGTCCCGCGGGTTGGCGGCCCAGCCCTCCGCGACCGCGGCTGCGCGCATCGACCTGCGCAGCGGATCGGGCGCGTCGCCGTAGCCGATGGCCGGACCGCAGTGCAGCAGCGTGCGGCCCGGCAGGCCGGGCACAACCTCCGCCACGGCGGCGACCCCGGTCAGCAGCGGCACGCCGGTGTCCAGCCGGCGTACCACCTCGGCGTTGGCCTCGTCGATCTTTTCCGCATGCCGCCCGTAGAGCCGGCCCAGGGCGGCGACAGCCTCCGGCTGCCCGCCGGCCGGGACGCGCCAGTCGACGGAGACGACATCTGCGCCCTGAGCCGCGACGGCTTCCGCGAACAAGGGCAGCCCGATGTTGATGACGCTGACGGCACGCGGCAAGGACGGCGGGGGGCCGGCCAGATCGGTCATCGCTTTGCCTCCGCTCCCGGCGTTACCGGCTGCCGTCCTGGCCGGGAACTGCCCCGGCGGCCTGCCGAACGTCCTGGTCTGCGGCCTCGGCGCAGCGGCGCGCCGTCGCGATCAGCGCCTCCCGGGCCCGCTGGTAGGCCTCGCGCCATCGCCGCGCTCCGGCCGCCCATTCCGCCGCCTGCCCTCCCACCTCGTCTGCCATCCGGGTGACTTCGCCGGGCGCCGCCCCGCCCAGCCCCGTCCGGCCGCGGACGATCTGCTCCGGGTCCGCCGCGGCGGCCAGATCGTGCCTGGCCAGGTGCAGCGGCCGACCGGTGACCGCCGTCGCGGCGCGGTCCAGCAGGGCGCCGTCGATATCGATCCCGCGCAGGCCCGCCGCGCTCGCCTCCCGCACGGCATGGCCGACCACCCGGTACGCGGTCCGGTAGTCGATACCGCACGCCTGCATGATGTACTCCGCGATGTCCGTCGCCTGGGAGAAGCCCGCGTCGAGCGTGGCTCTCATCCGGGCGGCGTTAACCTCCAGCGTCCGTACTACGCCGCTGCTCAGGCGGGTGGTCCGCAGGGCCAGCTCCAGGGCCCGGGGCACCTCGCCGTACGCGAAGATCAGGTTGTCGCTGCGTGCCGACGGGGTCTTGGCCACCGCGAGCAGGCCGGTCAGCCTGCCGATGAGCGTGCCGGCGGCGCCCCGGATGATCGACAGCGCGTAAGGGTTGCGCTTCTGCGGCATCAGCACGCTGGCCCGGCTGTAGGCATCCGCCAGGCTCACGTAGTCGAACTCCTGGCTCGCCCAGATCTCCAGGTCCTCGGCCAGCTTTGACTGGGTCAGCAACAACCCGGCGGCGGCGGCGGTCATGTCGACCAGGCCATCGGTCTGCCACATGGCATCTCTCGTGTGCTCCGCGACCGCCCGGAAGCCCAGCAGCCGGGCAACGTTCGCCCGGTCGGAGCGCAGCCGGGTGCCGTTCACGCAACCTGCCCCGCCCGGGCTGGCGTCCGTCCAGGTCAGCGCCTCGTCAAGGCGCCCGCACTCGCGCAGCACGGGAAAGGCGAAGGACAGCAGGTAGTGACCGAACGTGGAAGGCTGCGCATGCTGGAGGTAGGTCTGGTCGGCCATCAGCGTCCCGGCGTGCGCCTCGGCCACGGTGCCCAGCTCGGCCGCGAGGTCCGCGGCCGCCTCGATCAGGTCGACCAGGCCGTCGCGCAGGCGCAGCCGGAACGCGATGCGCATCGCCTCGCGGCGCGGCCGGCCCGCGTGCAGCCAGCCGGCCACGTCGCCGACCCGGCCGACGAAGTAGCGCTCGCGGGAGTTGTAGGGCTCTCCGTAGCCGGGTTCGTAGGGAAACTCATCCGCCGGGACCCGCAACGTCTCGAGCAGCAGCGCGAGCAGCAGGCGCGCTGCCTTCGGCGGTATCACCCCGGCGCGGGCGAGATCGAGCACGTGCGCGAGATCGGCCAGGTTGATCCCGTCGTGCAGGAGCGGCGCGTCCGCGTTCTCGAGCTCGAACCCGGCCGCGATCAGCTCGGCGGCAGGCGGACCGGTCGGCGGTCCCGCGGCCGCCCCGGCGGACAGTGGGCGGCCGGGCGTCATCGCACCTCCCCAGCGGCCGAGGCGATGGCCGCCAACATCCCTCCGGTATCCCAGAACCCGACCACCGGCTCGTCCGCCACCCGGCCCGTGAGCCTCATGGCCACTCTGGCGGCTCGGCGGCCCGGGCCGCCCGGGCCCGGTCGACCACCATGTCGACGATGTCGCCGCACGCGCCGGTGTCTGGTGCGGGCTCTGGGTCAGTGGCCAGCTGTCCGTCGGCCAGCCCGGCCTCCGCCAGCGCCCGGGCCGCAGTCACGCCCGACGCCAGGCCCGCGCCCAGGACATCCTGCAGCAGCGCCTGCGCCCGGCGGGCGCCCAGCTCAGGAGCCAGCCGCGCCAGCGCCTGCTCGCTGCCCGCGTAGCCGTCGCGCCCGGCGTTACGCCGCATCGCCGCGGCGTCGACCCGCAGCCCGCCGGTCAGCTCTACCCCCGTCCGCAACGCGGTCGCGGTCAGCAGGCAGACCTCCGGGAGCGCGACCCATTCGGCCTTCCAGCCGCGGCCGTCGCGCTCGTGCTGCTGCGCCATCCCCTCGACCATCACGCCTGCCTGAGCCCGGGCCAGCCGGGCCAGCGTGTCGAGGTGCTCGCTCGCCTCCGGGTTGCGCTTGTGCGGCATGGTGATGCTGCCGACCGCTCCCGGCAGAGCGGGCTCGGCGAGCTCGCCGATCTCCGGCCGCTGCAGCTCGTAGACCTCGACCCCGATGCGCGCCAGGGTCCCGCAGATCAGCGCGAGCACCTGCGCGACCTCGGCCCCCCGGTCCCGGGATGACAGCCAGGAGATGACGGGATCGGCCAGGCCCAGCTCGCCGCAGAACCCGGCCCGGACCGCCAAGCCCCGGCCGGAGTAGAACACCAGGCTGCCCACGCCCCCGCCGAGCTGGCCCACCAGCCAGCGTGGTGCCCCGTCCCGCAACCTGCCGAGGTGCCGGCGGATCTCATCGGCCCACGACGCCGCCTTCCAGCCGAACGTCACCGGGCTGCCCGTCTGGCCATGCGTCCGCCCCGCCATAACGGTCGACCGGTGCGCGACCGCGAGGGACAGCAGCTGATCCTCGATCCGCCGCAGGTCACGCCAGACGATCCCGCCGAACTGGCGGATGGCGAGCGACGTCCAGGTGTCGGTGATGTCCTGCACCGTGGCGCCGACGTAGACGTAATCCCGCGCGTCGGCCGGCAGCACCGCCTGCAGCGCGCGGATCAGGCCCAGGGCGGAATGAGAGCTCTCGCGCGTCTGCCTGGCCGCGTAGTCCAGGTCGATCAGCTCGGCCCGTGCGTGCTCTGTGATCGCGCCGGCCGCGGCGGGCGGGATGACGCCCTCCGCCGCCTGCGCCCGGGCCAGCGCCGCGATGACGTCCAGCCAGCCCTGCAGCCTGCCCTGCTCGCCGAATATGGCCCGGGTCTCCTCGGTCCCCCACAGGTGGCCGTAGAGGGCCGAGTCCGTGATGCGGGTGCTCATAGGCCGACCCGCTGGGCGGCGGAGGCGATCGCGACCGCGCGGCCCAGCCCCTCTCTGACCTGGGCGAGGCTGGCTCCCCAGGGCACGACCACGAGCCCGTCCTCGACCGCGATCTTGTCCTCGAGCAGGCAGCACTTGGTGAGGACCGGAAGCGTTACGTCGGCCCCGGCCTGCCGCGCCAGCTGGCGGGGGCACATGTCCACGACTGGAACCGCGTCGCCGTAGAACCACTCATGGATGGCACGGGACCGGGCGCAGCCCACGAGCGTCCAGTCGGCCCGCGGCGGGATCTCATCGAGGTAAGAGACCGCGGAATCCTCGGCAGGCCCGGCCGCGGCTCCCGCCCGGCAGGGGAAAAGGTAGTGGCCGGCGGGCGAGCTTCCCGCCAGCGCGCCGAGATCCGTGAGCTCGGGCACAAGCTCGACCGGGGGCAGGTCCTCGGCCAGCTCGAGCACCCGGCTCGCCTGGTCGACCAGCTTGGCCGGCGACGGGGGAACCACCTCGACCACCCGGATCCTGACCGGGGCCGGGTCGACGATGAATCCGACGTGGCCATAGCGCCCGCGCACGATGACGCACCGGGCCCCTGGAGCGCGGTCAGCGGCGATCCGGCCGAGGACGGTGGGTATGCCGGTGTCCGCCTCGGGTACCTCGATGAACGCCGTCTCGTCCGGCCGTGCGATCACGGTGACGGCCGTTATCTCAGAGAACAGGGGTGCGTCCGAGCTCTTAGTGACCTCGACCACCGCGCTCGCCCCGGCCGCCTGCGACCCGCCCGCCTGGGCCACGATGTAACGGGTTTGCCGGTAGGCGGGCCGACCGACGAAGTGCGCGCGCAGGCTTGCCTCATCGAGGGGCACCGGCACGCTGGCGACGCTGATGTTCCGGTACCTGGCCGGAACAAGGTTCACGATCGGCCCGGTCACGTTCGGCACGCGGCGACCGGACTGGCCGACGAGGCATCGTAGGTGTCCGCCCGCAGGGAGAGCCGGAGCGTCTCCAGGCCCAGGGCACCCGCCGGCCGGATATTGGCCAGGTTCACGTCGGGGCCGAACCGGCGGACGAACCACGCCTGCTGTTCTTCTCGCGGCGCCTCGAAGACCAGGCTGTCGGTCCCGGCCGCGGCGACCATTGCCTCGACCACGTCCTCGCGCACGCCGCCCGATGCGAAGTAGATGCCTACGTTCCCGCTCGCCCGGCCCTCGGCGATGACCCACGTCGCCCCGGCCTCCAGGCCACGGGTCACCGCCGCGGCCCAGTCATCGGGCGTGAGGCGGACCGCGGGATCCTTGGCGCCCACCTCGGCGAGCACGATAAAGTGCTCGGCGGCCTCGGCGATCAGGCCCGCCTGAGCGGCGGCATCCATCGGCACGGTTCCGGCGGATACCTCCACGCAGGGGAAGCCCGCGCGTTGGGCCCAGCCGAGGAACTCCGCGGACCGGCCCTGCGACCAGGCGATCTCCAGCAGCGTGCCGCCCGGCGAGGCCAGGACCCGGTGCGCCGCCAGCAGCTCGAGCTTCGCGTCCAGGTTCGGGTCGAGGTAGGCCACGCCCCAGCCGAGCTTCCAGACGTCCACGTACGTCCCGCACATGTCCAGCAGGTCGGCGGCCTGCCGCAGCGGGATGCCGGCGTCCAGGACGTGGGTGATGCCAGTACGGCGCGGCTTGGCCGTCCTGGCCGGCAGATCAAGGAAGTCAGGCCCCGGCATGAATGCTATAATAGATTTTCCTACACTTTAGTGCAAGAACGGCCGGACGGCCGAAAGGGCGAGCCATGACCGCCGACCTTCCCGGCCTGATCGAGCGGATCCGGACGAGCCCGGGCGTGCGGGGCAAGTCCGCGATCGGCATGGTCAGCGAGATCTTCCAGAGCACCGACTGGCTGGCCGGCCCGGGTGACGACGGGGCCGTCGTGCGCGACGGCGGCCTCAGCCTGGTCGTGGGGGGCGAGGCGATCCTGCCGTCCTTCGTGGCCGCCGATCCGCACGGTGCGGGCATCGCCGCCGTGACCACCAACCTCAACGACCTCGCCGCCATGGGCGCCTGGCCGCTAAGCCTGGTGGACACCGTGACCGGCCCGGAACCACTGGCCCGGCAGGTACTCGAGGGCATGCGCTGGGCCTCCGGGCTCTACCGGGTCCCGGTGGTCGGCGGTCACCTCACGATCACCGACGGCGCCCCGTCCCTGTCGGCCTTCGGCCTCGGCCGGGCCGACCGGCCGCTGTCCGCCCGGTTCGCAGCGCCGGGACAGACGCTCGTGTTCGCCTGCTGCCTTGAGGGGCAGATGCGGGCGGACTACCCGTTCTTCCCGTCGTTCGACGAGCGTGGCGAGCTTCTCGCCGACGACGTGCGCCTGCTGGCCGAGGTCGCGTCCCGCGGCTGGGTCACGGCGGCCAAGGACGTCAGCATGGCCGGGCTGGTCGGCTCGCTCGCGATGCTGCTGGAATGCAACCGGCTGGGGGTGCTCCTCGACCTGGACGGGCTTCCGGTCCCGGCCGGGGTGGCCCTGGACCGCTGGATCATGTGCTTTCCCTGCTACGCGTTTCTGCTCTGCGTTCCGCCGCAGCTCGAATCGGAGTGCTTGCGGGCGTTTGCCGAGCGCGGGCTGGCCGCCGCGCCGGTGGGGACACTGGACGGAACCGGCCAGCTGCGGGTCAGCTCCGGCGGCCAGGTGGCGACCGCGTTCGACCTCAGCCGGGAGAGCGTGACGAACCTGTGCCGGCCAGCCGTTCGCCAGGGTCGTTAGTACGACTGTCCCGGCTGGCGGCGGGCGGTCAGCCTGGTCACCATGCGCTGGTGGTTGATCCCGGCATACAGGACGACCCTGCCGACCCGCCGCCAGCCCAGCCATTCGAAGAACGCCACGTTCTCGGGCTGGATGTACGCCTCCATCTCCCGGCCGCCGCGTGCACCGGCCTCGGTGACCGCAAGGCGCACCAGCGGGGCGCCGAGGCCGTGGCGGCGGTACTCGGGCAGGACCGCCAGCCGGTCGCCCTTCCACCGGCCCTCCCCGCCGCCGAGCGGGTACAGCCGCACGGTCCCGCCGATGGCCCCGTCGGCCAGGCCGATCACGTGAATGGTCGCCGGGTCGTCGTCGTGAGGGTCATGGTCGTGGCCGGGCCCACCACTTCCGTTACGGAAAAGTCCTTGCTCCATCACGAAGACCTGGTGCCGGATGCGGAAATGGGCGGCTAGCTCGGCCGCCGAGGCCGCCGGACGGCAGGCGAGGCACGGCGCGGCGGCGGGCGGGCTAGCCGCTGCCGACCAGCGGGAGGTAGGTACGGTCATCCCGGTCACCACTCCTTTCCAGCAGGCTCATCGCCGAGCAGGCCTGGCAGCGGGCACAGCCCGCCGCCACCCCATGTGCGCCCAGGCCGCGGGCGGCGAGGTGGGGCGCGACCCGGCGGTAGATGGCCTCGGTGTAGCCGGGCGACGGCGCGGCGCACCGCTCCATCAGGCTGCCCACGGTCGGGCGGAGCGGCACCACGAACGGGTACACCCCGATGTCGGTCGCCCGGCGGCAGCCCTCGACCGTGAGCTCGGGGTCCTCGCCCATGCCGAGGATCACGTAGGTGGAGACCTGTCCCGCGCCGAAGGCCGCCACGGCCCGCTCCCACGCCCGGAAATAGCCGTCGATTCCGGTGCGGGCCTTGGCGGGCGCCACCTTCGCCAGCACCTCGGGGTCGAAGGACTCGACGTGAATGCCGACCGAGTCGATCCCCATGCTGGCGACCTGGTCGATCACGTCGAGATCGGCGGGCGGCTCGAACTGCACCTCCACCGGCAGGCCCGCCGCCTCGCGGATCGCCTGGCCGCAGCGCGCCACGTACAGGGCACCCTTGTCCGGCGTGGCCGTCGTTCCCGTGGTGAGGGTCGCATCGACCGCGCCGTCGAGGTCCCGCGCCGCAACCGCAACCTCAGCGAGCATCTCCGGGGTCTTCCTGGCGATCGTTCGGCCGTTGGCGAGCGTCACCCCGATGCCGCAGAACGTGCACTGGTCTGAGTTCCCCCAGTAGGCGCAGGTCTGGATGACCGTGCTGGCCAGGGAGTCCAGATGCAGCAGCGCGATCTTCCAGTAGGGAGTCCCGGCGGCCGTCTCCAGGTCGTAGTAGCGGGGACGCTGCAGCGGCCGCGCCGACGCTAGCCTGCGGTCGTCACGATAGATCCCCCAGCCGTCATCCTCGGCCCGCAGCACGTAGGGCGAGGCCTGCGCGTAGTCGGAGCTCGTCGGCACGGTCGCGGCGACGCCGTCGATCCATAGCATGCCGGCATCGGCAGGCCCGGCTCCGCCCTGGCGCCGTTCCATCGGCACCTCGGCACGCAGGCCATGCCCCTGGAGCTCGGCAATGAGGTGCGCGAGATCCATAGCCCCTCACTTCGCCCGCATCGGACTGCCNCCGTCGGCTCATCCGACGCGGCCTTCGTCATGCGACATAGACGTTTATCATCCTTGATAGACCTTCGGACTGTGCCAGGGCAACCCCCCGGGGCCGGGATTCGCGGATCAGACCTCCGGGCTGGGCCAGGCAACCCCGGGGCCCGGGATTCGCGGGTCAGCTCAGCCGCAGGCGCGCGCGGGCCAGCGCGTCATCGAACTCGTTCGCGCTGGCGTAGCTGCCGATCTCGGCGCCAACCACGAGCCTGCCGCTGGCCGGGTCGAGCGTTCCCTCGTCGAGGCGCCGGACCGCGTTCAGCGTCTCGTCCGGCTCGATCGAGATGATCACGACTCGCCCGCTGGGCACGTGTGCCTCTACCCGCTGATACGGCAGATAGGGCGCGCGCGCCTCGTCGCCGACCTCCTCGATCACCGCCCAGGACGCGCCACGGGCGCTGGCTCTCGCGAACGCGTCGCGGCGGCCGCGGGCGGCGCTCTGGGCCACCAGCTCCCGGTAGCGCATGGCGCACGCGGCAGCCGCGATAAGGTCCCCGCGTACCCCCGTGCCGACGCCTCCCTCGTCCAGGCGGGGCCCGCCCTGATCGCCCGACAGCTCATCTGCGGCGTCGGTGACGATCGCCGCCCCGCGCGCAGACTGGGCGAGCAGCCCCGGAACGTCCTGGCAGCGGCTCCGAAGCCACCCGAGCAGTACCTGGATCAGGGCGAGGGACCGCTCGTACTCCTCCGGCCTGGCCATGACCAACGGGAAAAGGCGGGCCTCCGCCGCGTCCCACGACCGCAAGGTCTCCGCGGGGACAGCGTCCGCCCCGGCCCGGCCAGGCGCCTCCGTCGGCCCCGGCCGGTCCGGGCCGGAGCCGCTCGCCTGAACGTCGCCGCCACGGCCAGCCATTGCGCCTCTCGCCGAGTCGTGTTTACTATTCTGAACGATACATCACCTATACGACTCGCTCTCGCCGTCAACCCCAGGCAGCAGGATCCCATGACCAAGACCGCGGTGGTCGCTCTCGGCGGCAACGCCCTGACTCGGCCGGGCCAGGCGGGGACGTGCGAGGAGATGCTGGCCAGCGCCACGGAGATGGCCTCCTCCATTAACGAGGTGATCGAGGCCGGCTGGCGGGTCGTTATCGTCCATGGCAACGGCCCGCAGGTCGGCAATCTCGCGTTGCAGCAGGAGTCCACCGCGCTGGTGCCGGCCCAGCCCCTGGCCGTGCTCAGCGCGATGACCCAGGGACAGCTGGGGAGCCTGCTGGCGCTCGCGATCGACCGGCTGCGCGGCCCGGGCTCCGCCGCGTCCCTGATCACGCACGTCACCGTGGACCGGGCCGATCCCGCGTTCCTGGCCCCCACCAAGCCGATCGGGCCGTTTTTCGACCGCGATCAGGCCGAGCTCCTCGCGGCCGAGCGGGAGTGGGTCGTGCGGCCGGACTCCGGTCACGGCTACCGCCGCGTCGTCGCCTCACCGCAACCTACGGGCATCGTCGAGATCAATGCGATCCGGGCTCTGGTCGACGCGGGTCTCCTGGTCATCGCGGCAGGCGGCGGCGGCATTCCCGTGGCCGCCTGGACGGGCGGTCGCCCCGCCCACAGGGCTGTGCCGCCAGGCGGGCCTGTCCCATCGGACGAGCCTGCGGGCACCGTGTTTCCCGATGCGGTCATCGACAAGGACCGGGCGGCCCGGCTGCTGGCCACCCTGATCGGCGCGCAGGCCCTGCTGCTGGTCACCGCGGTAGACCGGGTCATGCTGGACTACGGCGGCCCGCGGCAGGCGGGCCTGACCACGATCTCGGCCGACGAGGCAGCCCGCTATCTGGCCGAGGGCCAGTTCCCGCCCGGCAGCATGGGCCCCAAGATCGAGGCCGCGCTGCAGTTTCTCGCCGACGGCGGAGGCCTGGCGGTGATCACGACCCCCGCCCTGCTCGCCGAGACCCTGGCCGGAACCGGTCATGGTGGTGGCACGCGGATCGAGCCGAGCCCGTCGCGAACCGGGCACATCCGATGAGCGTCACCAGCCTCCGGGTCTATGCCGGGGCCTACCGCGACTCGCTGCTGCTGCTCAGCGCGAGCCGGTCCATGCGCGATGGCGAGGGAGTGGAATGGGCGACGGCCGCCATGGCCGCTCCCGCGACCGTCGATGACCTGGCCGCGCGCGGCTTTCTCAGCGGCGATCTCGACGGCGCCGATGCCAACGATCTCGTGCTCGCGGTCCGCGCCGGCGCCGCCGAGATCGCGGGCGCGGCCCTGGACCGCGGGCGCGCCGTCCTCTTCGCCGAGGGCGGCCCGGGCGCCGAGGACAGGCTGGGCGCCGAGGACGGGCCGGGCGCGCG